>Ga0164296_1000011_pt1 | contig 237913 bp, 199 predicted proteins | sample GEODES057metaG_FD_113533 | JGI IMG/M metagenome (GOLD analysis project Ga0164296, IMG submission 113533) | Dystrophic lake water microbial communities from Trout Bog Lake, Wisconsin, USA - GEODES057 metaG | ecosystem: Environmental > Aquatic > Freshwater > Lake | place: USA: Trout Bog Lake... | reverse complement strand
GACTTCGAACAGACCATCGCGTCCGCAACCGCATGGCTCTTCCTTGCGTCAATCCAACTCTTCCTGAGGCGCATCGCAAGGTCATGATATCATGCAGAATAATTTTGAATCCGACTCTTAGGCCGGGCTTTGCCGCTGTCTTTATGCGGTCGAAACGGCTGCCAACGCTTCGTGTATCTTAGCAACGGGAAGAAGCTATTTTGGGCAACGCGCCTCGGATTTGTTACGAGGGCAAGGATTTCGTCAGGCTTCAAAACCTGATCGAAGTGAGGATAGCGCTTTAGGTCGCTAGGTTTGAGTTCCCAATCAGTCATTCGCCCCACTCAACGAGAGGGGGCGGCAGCAACCGGTTCCATCCAGTTATCACTACCGCCCCGCACCGTTGGCAACGAGTCGGGCAAGCCCGGCTCTATCTGGAAGTACTTCGACGAAGTCGAGTATGCTGTTGCCGTCGCGGCTATCGCGTGTTTCGCGATGGTCGTCTGGCAGGCGATGCGATCCTCGGCGTCAAACGGAGTTGCTATAATGACTATCCGTTTTCTGCTTCAGCTTGCGATCAGCCTTTACAGTCATAACGCGCTACTCTGACCCCCTAGTGGCCAGATGCTGCAAAGATGGGGCCTCACTCCGCTGTCGTCAAGGAATGTACTGCCAATATTCGGGGTTAATCCACATCAAAATCGATATGCGCATAGACTTGCGGGTAGGCAAGGACGCCCAAGGGCACAATCCCTAATTCACCTCACCCAACCACCGCGCTACGCTCACGCTAGCCCGCCAATGCCGCCGGGTCGCCGGTTGCAGTGCGGTGCCGCCGATCGCCCACAAGCTGCGCGCCAGTCCGGCGGTGCGGCGCAGCGGCGCAGGGCTTACGCCGGGTACGCCGGGCAGGTGTGTGGCGGCAACACGGCGGCGCAGCATCGTCAGCGCCTGCGCGGGCCAGTGGTGGAGCGGGTGGCGGGCGAATTGGGCGGCCCAGCCGAGTTCGGTCAGGCGGGTGGTATCGGGCAGCATGGTGCGTGCGGCCTGGCGGATCAGCGCGGGGGTGGGGGCCGGCGTCGCTGGATCAGGCGCGGGCAGGGCCAGATCGGGTTGCCAGTGTGCGGTCAGCGCCAGCGCCAGTGCGCAGGCGCGGCTGGCGTGGAGCGAGCGGGCGGTCATGTGCAGCAGCGGCCAATCGATCGTGCCGTGGCGGATCAGCGCGGCCAGATCGCCGATCAGCAGCGGGCCATTGTTGAACTGGTGATCGAGCGCGGCGTGGACGATCAGATGCAGCAGCGCGTCGCTGTCGGCAAAGGCGGTCAAGCCGCTGGGCAGCCCCGGCGCGGCGCCGGCGCGCGCCAGCGCGGCGTGGCGCCAGGCGGCTTCGCGGTCGCGCGCGGCGGGGGTGGGGGTGTCGATCAGGCGCTGGTGCAGTTCCACCGTTACCCCGGTGGGGCCGCGCAAGGGCGGGGCGTGTTTGTGGTCGGCGCCGCGGCCGGGCAGGGGGGTATGCTGCGCGTGGTCGATCAGCGCGCGGCGCGCCGGCTCGATCTGGTCGGGCGCGATCAGCAGATCAAGATCGCGCAGCGGCCGCAGCGCCGGATCGAACCAGCCGCGCCACACCAGCGCGCCGCCTTTGAGCACGGTCGCGGTGATCCCGGCATTGGTCAGCACTTGGGCGATGCGCGCCAGTGCCGCGCGCTGGCGCAGCGCGCGCAACGCCGACCGCTGGTGCGCGCGGTGCCAGCTTTCGCGCAAGGCGGCGGGCGCGGTGATGGCGGCGGCGCTCTGGTGCAGCAGCGGGCGCAGGCGGTGTTGCCCGGCCAGTTGGTCGAGCAGGCGCCAATCGGCGGGTCCGGGCTCGGGGTGGGTGGGGCCGTGCGGCCAGACCAGATCGAGCAGGACCAGTGGATCGGTCACAAAGTCCAGTCCGCCCCGTCGATCACGCCCTTCAGATCGCCCAGCATGCCGCCGGGATGAACCAGCGCGCGCAGCGCCGCGCTGCCCATCGCCAGATAGGCGCGGTGCGGCACCGCCAGCACCACCAGATCATAGCGGTGGTCCAGCGCGTCGGGCGCCAGCGCCAGGCCATATTCGTGCATCGCCTCGGCCGGATCGGCATGCGGATCGTGCACCTGCACGTCATGGCCCAGATCGCGCAAGGCGGCGATCAGATCGACCACTTTGGAATTGCGCAGATCGGGAATGTCTTCCTTGAAGGTTACCCCCAGCACCAGCGCGCAGCCGGGGCGGTGGCCGCAGGCGCGGTGCAGCTGGATCGCCACCCATGGCGCCATGCCGTCGTTGATATCGCGCCCGGCCAGGATCACGCGCGGTTCGATCCCCAGGCTTTGCGCGCGGTGCGCCAGATAATAGGGATCGACCCCGATGCAGTGGCCGCCGACCAGCCCGGGGCGAAACGGCAGGAAATTCCACTTGGTGCCCGCCGCCGCCAGCACCGCGCTGGTGCTGATGCCCATCGTGCTGAAAATCTGCGCGACTTCGTTGATAAAGGCGATGTTGATGTCGCGCTGGGCGTTTTCGATCACTTTGGCGGCTTCGGCGACTTTGATCGAGGCGGCGCGGTGGACCCCGCCGCTGGTGATCGCGCCATAAAGATCGGCGACGCGGTCGAGCACGGCCGGGGTCTGGCCCGAGACCACTTTGGTAATCTTGTCGATGGTGTGTTCGCGGTCGCCCGGATTGATGCGTTCGGGGCTGTAGCCCAGGAAAAAATCCTGCCCGCAGATCAGGCCCGATTCCGCCTGAAGGATCGGCGCGCAGATCTCTTCGGTCACGCCGGGATAGACCGTGCTTTCATAGACCACCACCGGCACTTTGCCGGCGGCGACCGCGCCCGGCAGCATCGCCGCAATGGTGCGGCTGGCCGCGCGCACCAGCGTCAGGTCGGGCTGTTTGGCATCGTCGATCGGGGTCGGCACGCAAACGATGTAGAATTCGGCCGGCGGGCACTGGTCGATGCGGTGGCACAGCAGCAGCGGGCTGGCATTCAGCCGGTCGCTGTCGATTTCGCGCGTGCGGTCGTGCCCGGCGTTCAGTTCGGCAATCCGCCGCGCGTCGGTATCGAACCCGACGGTAACAAACCGGTGCGACAGCGCCACCGCCAGCGGCAGCCCGACATAGCCGAGCCCGAGCACGACCACCTGCGCATCGCGGCGCGGCGCGGAGTCGGCGCCGGTCATCGGTGGCCAAACCCGGTGAGCATGGTTTGCAGCGTGCGGATCACGATCAACAGATCCAGCCAGACCGAGAAATTGCGGATATAGTAAAAATCGAACTGCAGTTTGCGGCGGACATCGTCAACTCCGTGAACATGGCCCTGGTTGACTTGCGCCCAGCCCGAAATCCCCGGCCGCACCACATGGCGATAGCGGTAGAACGGAATTTCCGCCTGATACCACGCCGACAGCGCCACTGCTTCGGGGCGCGGGCCGATCCAGCTCATCTGACCGCGCAGGATATTGATGATCTGCGGCAATTCGTCGAGCCGGCTGCGGCGCAACAGCGCGCCGACACGGGTGATGCGCCAATCATCGGGCTGCGTGATCGCGGTCAGGATGTCGCTGCTGGCTGGCACCGCCGGGCTATGCATGGTGCGGAATTTAAGCAAGGTAAACGGCCGGCCGCGATAGCCGACGCGTTGCTGCACAAACAGCGCCGGCCCGCGCGAATCCAGCCGCACCGCCAGCGCGATCAGCAGCATCAGCGGCGCCATCGCCACCAGCGCCACCAGCGCCAGTGCAAAGTCGAGCACTTGTTTGGCCAGCAGCAGCGCGGTTTGCGGGCCCAGCACGCCAAAGGTGTTTTCCGACAGATGCTCCAGATCGGCCCGCCCGGTCAGCGATTCGTGCAGATCCTTTGAATGGTACACCGCGATCCCGGCCAGCACGTAATCGGCCAGCCGCACGTCCCACGCATCGCCATGGTCAAACCGGAAATCGGCGGCCACCGCATCGACATCACCGGGCCAATCATCCAGCGCCAGCACCCGGCAATCGAGCCCAGGCAGCGCGACCAGACTGGCGACATGGCCGCCGCTGACCACCCCCAGCCGCAAGGGCCGGCGCGGCCGCGCCAGACTGCCGACAAGGGTGAACCACGCCACCGCCAGCACGAACGATACCCCCAGGATCGTGCGCGAATAGGACACCCGCGCCAGCAGCACGATCACCGTGACCACGCCAAACGCGACGATCTGCGCGGTCAGAATCCCCGACAGCGCGCGCGCCCCCGGCAATCGGCCCATGTTGCGTTGCAGCCAGTAGCCCGGAACCACCGCGGCGGCGGCGGCCATCGCCGAATGGCGCGCTTCGGGTTCGTGCAGGCCGAGCGGCAGGGTCCAGATGCGCAGCAGATAGGGCAGGGCTACGCTGATCAGCAGCGCCAGCCCCAGCTCGGCGAGGCTCTTGACGGTATCGGCCAGCGCCGGTTGCGCAACTCCGCGCGCGGGCAGGCGTCGCTTGTCAATCATGCCCGTGCCACTGCCCCTGCCGCGTCATCCGCCGCCTGTTGATCAATTGCCAAATTGACCCTGACCCGGTTGCCTGCATAAAGACGGCGCGGGTGCTTCACAAGCGCCCGGCGCCGGGTGATCATTGTTTTGCAAAGAAGGGTTTGCGAAAAGCTTGTCATGCGGGCGGACACCACCACGGCTGATGGCGCGCACGGCCCGGCGGTGCTCTATGTCAGCTATGACGGCATGCTCGAGCCGCTCGGGCAAAGCCAGGTGATCGCCTATCTGGAACGGCTGGGCCACGTCGGGCGGTTTCATCTGATCAGTTATGAAAAACCCGCCGATTGGGGCGACCGCGCGGCGCGTGTGGCGCTGGCGGATCGCTTGGCGCGCGCGCAGATCGTGTGGCATCCGCTGCGCTATCACAAGCGGCCGGCGCTGGTATCGACGCTGTTCGATCTGACGATCGGCGCGCTGCTGGCGCTGTGGCTGACGCTGCGCCATCGCATCGGCGTGTTTCATGCGCGCAGCATGCTGGCATCGATGCTGTGCCTGCCGGCGGTCATGCTGGTGCGCGGGGCGCTGATTTCCGACCTTCGCGGGTTTTGGCCCGATGAGCGGGTCGATGGCGGCAGCTTGCGCGGCGGCGGGGTGGTCTATCGCGTGCTCAAGGCGCTGGAACGGCTGGTGCTGCGCCGATCGCGCGCGATTGTCGCACTGACGCAGGCGGCGGTGCCGATCCTGCGCGATGATCCGGCATTCGGCCACCCGACCGCGCCGATCACGGTGATCCCGACTTGCGCTGATCTGGCGCGGTTTGTGCCCGATCCGGCGGGGCCGCCGGTGCGCTTTACGCTCGGTTATCTCGGCTCGATCGGCACGTGGTACCGGTTTGACGAAGTGCTCGCCTGCTTTGCGGTGCTGTGCCAGCGCCGGCCAGAGGCGCACCTGCTGGTGGTCAATCGCACCGAGGCCGATCGCATTCGCGCGCTGGTTGCCGCCGGCGGGATCGATCCGGCGCGGGTGACGATCACCGGCAGCGACCATGCCGGGGTGCCCGCGCTGATCCGGCAGATGAGCGCGGGGGCGGCGATCATCGATCCGGCGTTTTCCAAACAGGCCAGCGCGCCGACCAAGCTGGCCGAATATCTCGGTAGCGGGGTGCCGTGCCTGGGCAATGCCGGGGTGGGCGACATGGCGCACTATCTGGAAGGGCTGGGCACCGGGGTGGCGCTGCGCGAATTTACCCCGGCCGCGCGCGAACAGGCGGTCGATCGCCTGCTGGCGTTGTGCGACCGCCCCGGCATTGCCGCGCATTGCCGCGCAGTGGCCGAACGGCATTTTTCGGTTGAGGCGGGGGCGCAGGCCTATGCGGCGATCTATCGCGGGATTGCCGGGCATGGCTAGGCGGCGGATGCTCGTGCTGTGCCCGTTTCCGCCCGACACGGCGGCGGGGCAGCGGCTGAAATACGAAGCCTATCTTGATGATTGGCGCCGCGCCGGGTGGGATGTCGAGGTCTCGGCGTTTTGCGATCATGCCTTGTGGCGCGTGCTGTACCAGCCGGGGCAGTGGCGCGCCAAACTGCGCGGCACGCTGGCGGGGTATCGCCGGCGGCTGGCCGATCTGTTGCGGCTGCGGCGCTATGATCTGGTCTATGTCTATTTGTGGGTCACCCCGCTCGGGCCGGCGCTGAGCGAACGCTGGGTGGCGCGGCTGGCGCGCAAGCTGGTCTATGACATGGAGGACAATCTGGTTGCCGGGCGCGAGCCGGTGGCCGCCAATCACCCCAATCCGCTGCTGCGCCGCTTCAAGGGGGCGGCCAAACCGCGCGTGCTGGTGGCCGCGGCCGACGCGGTGATCGTTGCGGCGCCCGCGCTGGTCGATCCGGCGCTGGCGCTCAATCGCGCGGGGCGGGTGCATTGCATTCCGCCCTCGCTCGATACCGATCGCATCTGTCCCGCGCCGCCGCGCGCAGCGCCAGAGGTGCCGGTGATCGGCTGGACCGGCACGTTTTCGAGCCGGATCTATCTCGATGATCTGGCCGATGTCTTGCGCGAACTGGCGCGGCGGGTGCCCTATCGGCTGCGCGTGATCGGCAATTTCGACTATGCGCTGGACGGGGTCGATTGCGAGGTGGTGCGCTGGAGCGCGGCGAACGAGGCGCGCGATCTGCAGGCGCTCGATATCGGCATCTACCCCTTGCGCGATGATCCATGGACGCGCGGCAAGGCGGGGTTGAAGCTGATCCAGTATCAGGCGGCGGGGCTGCCTTGCGTCGCCAGCGCGGTGCCGCTGTCGGTGCAGCAGTTGCGCGATGGCGAAACCGGCTTTGTCGTGCGCGATCCTGCGCAATGGCTCGACCGGCTCGAACGCCTGCTGCGCGATCCCGCCTTGCGCCAGCGGATGGGCGCGGCGGGGCGGCGCGATGCGGTCGAACGTTATGCCCGCACCGCGATCGCGCCGGCCTATCGCGCGGTGCTCGACGCGCTGGTCCCCGCCTGATCGCGCAGCCACGCCTGCAACATCAGCACCGACCACAGCGGCTGCGTCGCGTCTTCCTGCCCGGCCAGATGCCGCTGCCAGCGCGCGCGGATAACGTCTGGCGCCAGCAACCCGCTCTGGCCCAGCGCGGCCGGTGACAGCAAATCTTCGGCCCAATCGCGCAAGGGGCCGCGCAGCCAGGCGCCAACCGGCACGGCAAACCCTGCCTTGGGCCGATCGAACAAGGCTGGCGGAACGTGGCGCTGCAACAACTGGCGCAGCACCCGTTTGCCGACTCCGCCGTCGAACTTCAACGCCGGGGTGATCCGCGCCGCCACCGCCACCACGCCCGGATCGAGAAACGGAATGCGCGTTTCCAGCCCCACCGCCATGCCGGCGCGATCGACTTTGGTCAGGATATCGTCGGGCAGATAGGTCACCGCATCGGCGTGCATCAGGCCGGTTTCGAGCGGCAAGGCGGCCAGCGCCGGATCGATCCCCAGCCGGATATCGCGCCGCACTTCGCGCGCCAGTGGCGATGGCAGGCCGTGCCAATCATCCAGAAACGCATCGAACAGCGCATCGAAATCGCCCGCCCCGGCGATGATCCCGACCCCGCGCCGGGCATTGCGCCCGAATTCGCGGCTGCGCCGCCGCCCCGACAGATCAGCCATGGCATTCCACAGCGCCGGGGGTGCCAGCGTCGTTGCCCCCAGCACCGCGCGCCGCAGCCCGGCGGGCCAGCGCGCGACGCGGCGCCACAGCCGGGGCAATTGCTGATGCCGGTTGTAGCCGCCAAACAGTTCGTCGCCGCCATCGCCGGTCAGCGCGACGGTCGCCCCGCTGCGGGCAAAGCGGCTGATCAGCACGGTGGGAATCTGCGAGCTGTCGGCAAACGGTTCGTCATAGATCGCCGGCAATTGCGCGATCACCCCGATCGCTGCGTCGGCGCTGACGTAGAGTTCGTGATGATCGGTGCCCAGATGCGCGGCGATGGCGCGGGCATGCGGCGCCTCGTCAAAGCCGGGTTCGGCAAAGCCGATCGAAAACGTGTTCAACCGGCCCGAGGCGCGCCGCGCCGCCAGCGCGGTGATCAGCGAGGAATCGATCCCGCCCGACAGAAACGCGCCGACCGGCACATCGGCGACCAGTTGCCGTGCCACCGCTGCGCCCAGCGCCGCCTCCAGCGCATCGAGCGCTGCCCCGGCATCGTCGATCGGATCGGCGGCACCGGCCAGCACATCGTCGGCATAATGATACCACCGCTCCAGCCGCACCGGCCCGTCCATGTCCGCGACCGGCGGCGCGTCCAGCGGTGGCGGGGCTGCATCGCCGGCCACCGTCAGCAGGCACCCCGGCGGCAGCTTGTAGATCTGTCGGTAGATCGACAGCGGCGCCGGGATGCAGGCGCGCGCCATAAGCCCGGCCAGCGCCTGCGGGGCCAGCGGGTTGGCAAACCCGGGCAGGCAGCGGAACGGTGCCAGCGTCGAGGCAAAGGCAAACCCGGCCGCGGTCCACCCGTAATAGAGCGGTTTTTCGCCGAACCGGTCGCGCGCCAGCGTCAGCCTGCGCGTCGCGCCATCCCACAGCGCCAGCGCAAACATCCCGCTGGCGCGGCGCAGCGTTTCGGGCAAGCCCCAGGCGCCGATCGCCGCCAGCAGCACTTCGGTATCCGAATGGCCGCGCCACGGCGGGGCGGCGCCCTGCGTGGCAAGGTCGCGGCGCAATTCGGCAAAGTTGTAGATTTCGCCGTTGAACACGAGCGTATGGCGCCCGCAGGCCGAATGCATCGGCTGTTCGCCCGCCGCCGACAGATCGATGATCGCCAGCCGCCGGTGCGCCAGCCCGACCATGGCATCAGGCGCCACCCATTCGCCGCCATGATCGGGCCCGCGCGGGATCAGCGGCGCGGCCATCGCGCGCAACAGCTCCGGGGTGACCGGCGCGCGGTGGGCGATCAATCCGGCAATGCCGCACATCGCGCACCTCTTTGCAGATTGGGCGTCTGCCCGACGCCAATCGCCCCGCGTCCAAGGCAGCACTGGGCCGGTCTGGCCGAGGGAAGAACAGCGGCGGGCATCGCCGGGCGATAGGCACTGGCGCGACGCGGTGCAAGTTTGCTGCCACGCGCCCGCTTGACGCGGCACCGGCCATGGGCAAGGTCTGGATCACCGATTGCCCCCTTGTCCCCATCCCGAAAGATCCGCTTGCCCCCATGGACGTCGCGCTGGCCTTTGTCTTGCCCGACCTGGCGGTGGGGGGTGTCGAACGGCTGACGCTCGATCTGGCGGCGGCGGCGGCGGCGCGCGGGCTGGGTGTTGATCTGGTCACGCTGACCGGGGGTGGTGAACTGGCTACACAAGTGCCGCCATCGGTGCGGTTGATCAATCTCGGCGCGGCCCGGTTGCGGCAGGCGATTGTGCCCTTGCGCCGCTATTTCGCGCAGACCGCGCCGGCTGCGGTGGTGGCCGCGATGTGGCCGGTGCCGATTGTCGCGCTGCTGGCCGCCGCCGGGCTGCGCCGGCCGCCGCGCATCCTCGCCGCCGAACATTGCCCCTTGCGCCAGCACTATGCCGCCAGCCCGGCGCAGATGCTGGCGCTGCGCGCAACGCTGCCGGCCTATCGCCTCGCCGATGCGGTGGTGGCGGTGTCCGACGGGCTGGCCGATGATCTCGCCATGCTGGCGCACCTGCCGCGCCGGCGCATTGCCACGATCGCCAACCCGGTGCCGCCGCCGGCCCGCTCGGCCGTGCCCGATCCGGCGGTGACAATGTGGCAGGCCGGCCCCGGCCCGCGCCTGCTGACGGTGGGGCGGCTGAAGCCCGAAAAGAACCATGCCCTGCTGATCGACGCGCTGGCCTTGGCGGGCGGTACGGCCCGGCTGGCGATCGTCGGCGAAGGGCAGCAACGGCCTGCGCTGGAGGCGCAGATTGTCCGGCTCGGGCTGGGCGATCGCGTCATCCTGGCCGGATACAGCGCCACGCCGGGTGACTGGTACGCCGCGGCCGATCTGTTCGTGCTGGGTTCGGATTACGAAGGCTTTGGCAATGTCCTGGTCGAAGCGATGCACCATGGGCTGCCAGTGGTTTCGACCGCCTGCCCGTTTGGCCCCGCCGAAGTGCTGGGCCACGGCGCGTATGGGCAGTTGGTGCCGCCGGGGCAGCCGCGCGCGCTGGCCGATGCGATCGCCGCCGCGCTCGCCGCGCCGCGCCAGCCCGAACGCCAGCGCGCGCGCGCCGCGCAGTTCGGCGTGGAGCGCGCGCTCGATGCCTATTTGCAGGCGATCGCCTCATGACCGGCGTGCTGCGCGGGTTCTGGCGCAATGTCTCGGCGATGGGGCTGCTCTATGTGGCGGGCAATGCGCTGGGGCTGGGCGTCGGGGTGGTGCTGGCGCGCATGCTCGGGCCGGCGCAATACGGGATCTATGCGCTGGCGATGACCACCGCGACGCTGGTCGGGCTGGTCACCGAATTCGGCCTGCCCACGCTCGCCATGCGCGAAACCGGGCTGGCGCGGGCCAGCGGTGAATGGGGGCTGTTGCGCGGGCTGCTCGGCTGGGCCGATCGCACCATCGTCGCGCTATCGCTGGGGCTGGCGCTGGCGGGATGGGGCGCCGTGCAACTGCTGCCTGCGGCGCGCGGATCGGCGTTTGGTCATGCGCTGCTGTGGGGCGTGCTGCTGATCCCGGTGGTGGCGCTGGGCAAATTGCGCGCGCTGGTGCTGCTGGCGCTCGATCGGACATATGCCAGCCAGTTGCCGGTGCTGGTGGTGCGGCCCTTGCTGTTTGTGGCCGGATGCCTGGCGCTGGGCTGGGCCGGCTGGCGGTTTGATGCGGCACGCGCGATGGCGGTGCAGGTGGCTGCCAGCACCGCCGCGACGCTGATCAGCGTTGCCGCGCTGCGCCGGTGGCGTCCGCCGGCGCTGGCACTGGCGCACCCGGTGCGCGCGGTGGCCGCGTGGCTGCACACTTGCGTGCCGATGGGGCTGACCGAAAGCTTGCGGCTGTTGCAGGGGCAATTGGCGCTCCTGCTGGTGGGGGCGCTCGCCGGGGCGGCGGCGGCGGGGGTCTATCGCGTTGCCGATGCGGTGGCGCAAGTGACCATGCTGGTCGCCTCGATCACCGCCACCGCGGCGACGCCGATGTTTGCGCGGTTGCACGGGCAGGGTGCGCGCGATGATCTGGAACGGGTGGCGCTGATCGGGGCCTGGGCCATGCTGCTGGGGTGTCTGGCGCTGGGTGCGCCGGTGGTGCTGTTCGGGCAGATGGTCTTGCCGCGTCTGTTCGGCGCCGGGTTTGCCGGGTCGTTTGCGGTGTTTGTCGTGCTGTGGCTGGGCGGGGCGGGGGCGGCCGGATTCGGGCTCGCGCTGTCGCTGGCCAACATGACCGGGCACCACGGCGTGACCACGCGGATGTTTGCGCTGATTGCGGTGATCAATCTGGCGCTCGGGCTGGTGCTGATCCCGCGCCTCGGTGCGCTGGGCGGGGCGCTGGCGACGGTGCTGTCGCTGGGTATCGGCACCGCGCTGTGCGCCTGGCTGGTGTGGCGGCGCACCGGGATCAATGCCACCGTATTCAACCCGCGCGCTGCGGTGATCGTGCGCGATGCGCTGGCCGGCCGGCATCGCGCCAGGGCGGTGCAGCCATGACGGTCTATTGGCTGCTGTTCGGCGCGGTGGCGATCATGGCCTTGCTGTTTCCGCTCGACGACCGGCGCGATCGGCTGGGCGCCACGCAATCGCTGGCGATCATCGGTTTTGTCGTGGCCTATGTCCTGCTCGCCAGCTTGCGCGACCAGATCGGCGGCGATTGGGAAGAATATCAGGCGATGTATGATGCCGCGCGGCAGGACACCTTGCGCGAGGCGATCACCTCGACCGATCCGGTGTTCGGCCTGCTGCTGTGGCTGTCGGGCCGGGTGCAGCTGGGCATCTATCCGGTCAACGGCATCTGCGCCGCGCTGATGGCGATCGGCACGGTGCGGGTGGCGCAGACCACGCGCGAGCCCTGGTTGGCGATCCTGATGGCGGTGCCCTATCTGCTGATCGTGGTCGGCATGGGCTATGTCCGGCAGGCCGGGGCGATCGGCATGGTGATGATCGCGATCGGCACGATCGGGCGCGAGGCGCGCGTGCTGACGCTGGGCAAGCTGGCGCTGGCGATCGGGCTGCATTCGACCAGCGCGATCGTGCTGCCGCTGTTTGGCGCGGGGCTGGCGATGCGGCGGCGCTGGCTGGCGGTGCTGATCGGCGCGCTGGGGGCGGCGGTGTTTCTGGCGATCCTGTCGCTGCGGATCGATGAACTGCAACGCGGCTATCTCGATCAGGCCTATGAATCTTCGGGCGCCAGCGTGCGGTTGCTGATGAACGTGCTGCCATCGCTGCTGCTGCTGGCGCGGTGGCGCGATTTCTCGGTGGCCGGCGGGGCGCGGATCATCTGGCTGGGCTATGCCGGGGCCAGCCTGCTGGCGTTTGCCGCGCTGCTGATCAGCCCGTCGTCGACCGCGGTTGACCGCGTCGGGCTCTATTTCGCACCGGTGCAGCTGATCGTTGCGGGCAATATCAATGATCTGCTGCGCATGCCGCGCGCGGGGATGTTCCTGACCCGCACCGCGGCGATCGCGGTGGCCGCGCTGGTGCAGCTGGTCTGGCTGGTGCTGGCCACCGACGCGCCCTATTGGGTGCCCTATCATTCGATTTTCGCGCTGCCATGACCGCCCCGACCGCGCCGCTGATCATGGTTTCGGCCAACCAGGCGTGGAATCTGGTGCATTTTCGCGGGGCCCTGCTGCGCGCGCTGATCGCCGATGGTTACCGCGTGATCGCGGTTGCGCCGCCCGATGCGGTGTGGACCGCGCGGTTGCAGGATATTGGCTGCGAATGCGTGCCCTTGCCCCTCGATGCCGCCGGGGTGGCGCCGTGGCGCGAAGCGCGGGTGCTGCTGGCGCTGATCCGCTTGCTGCGCCGGCATCGCCCGGTGGCCTGGCTCAGCTGGACGATCAAGCCCAATTGCTATGGTGCGATCGCGGCGCGGCTGGCCGGGGTGCCGGCGCTGCCCAATGTCTCGGGGCTGGGCACTGCGTTCATCCGCCGCAGCCTGCTTACCGGGGTGGTGCGCGCGCTCTACCGGCTGGCCTTTGCACGCTGTCGGGTGGTGTTTTTCCAGAACCGTGACGATCGCGACGAATTCATCGCCGGTGGGCTGGTCCGCCCCGCGCAGGCGCGCGTGTTGCCGGGGTCAGGGCTTGATCTGGCGCAGTTTGCCCCGGCCGCACCGCGCGCTGCGCCGACCGGCCGGTTTGTCCTGATCGCCCGGCTGCTGGCGGACAAGGGCGTGCGCGAATATGTTGCCGCCGCGCGCGCGCTGCGCAGCTCGCATCCCGGCGCGCAGTGCCTGCTGGTCGGCGCGGCGGGGGTGGCCAACCGCACCGCGATCAGCCGCGCCGAACTCGATGGCTGGATTGCCGAAGGGGTGATCAGCTATCACCCGCCGGTCGAGGATGTCCGCAGCGTGATCGCCGCCGCCGACTGGGTGGTGCTGCCCAGCTATCGCGAAGGTCTGTCGCGCCTGCTGGTCGAGGCCGCAGCGCTGGGCCGCCCGATCATCACCACGGCGGTGCCCGGCTGCCGCGATATTGTCAGCCATGGCCATAACGGCCTGCTGGTGCCCCCGCGCGATGCCGCCGCGCTGGCGCAGGCGATGGCGCAGGCGATGGCGCTCGATCCCGCGCAATGGCAGGCGATGGCCCGCGCCGGCCGGGTGATTGCCGAACAGCGCTATGGCGTCGAACGGGTGATCGCGCTTTATCGCACCGCTTTGGCTGATCTTGGGGTGGGCCCAGGCAGACAAGCCTTTGCAATTTGACGGCGCATCCCATAGTCTGCGCGCAGGTTTGGGCATGGTGGTGCAGGGGGTTGGGTGGAGCGCAGATTCGGGGCCGCCCTGGCGATCGCGCTTGTCCTTGCCGGATGCGCCACGCGCGAACATTCGCTGGCCTACAACCCGGCATTGCTGGGAAAGCCCGACCGCGTGTCGCCGGCAGATGCGGATTATGATGTGCGGCTGGGGCCGCTCGACCAGATCCATGTCACCGTCTTGCGCGTGCCCGAACTCAGCGGCGATTTTCAGGCCGATGCCCATGGCGAGGTCGATCTGCCGCTGATCGGCCCGGTCAATCTGCGCGACCAGAGCCCGGCGATGCTCGCCCGCACGCTCAAGCAGATGTATGGCGAACGCTATCTCAACAATCCCGATATCACCGTGCGCGCGCTGACCAGCAATGCCGCGACGATCACGGTCGAAGGCGGGGTCAACCAGTCGGGCATCTATCCGCTGGCCGGGCGGACCACGCTGCTCGGCGCGATCGCGCTGGCCAAGGGGGTGAACGAAGACAACGGCAATGCCCGGCGCGTGGCGATCTTTCGCAAACAGGGCGGCGCGACGGTGGCCGCGGCGTTTGATCTGGTGTCGATCCACCATGGCCAGATGGTCGATCCGCTGGTCTATCCCGGCGATACCATCGTCGTCGATGACGACCAGGTGCGTAAAACCTATCGCGACTTGTTCCAAAGCCTGCCGGCACTGGCGATTTTCCGCTCGCTGTGACCGACCACCCGCAACCAGCGGTGGCCAGCGCCACGATGACCGAACCGGACCAGGCCCGCGCGCGCGCTGCCGCCCCGCTGCAAACGCGCAACGCGCTGGAAATTCACGAGATCGTTCGCATCATTGGCGAACGCTATCGCATCATCGTCGCCACCGGGGTGATCGGGCTGCTGTGCGGGCTGGCGCTGTCGCTGCTGGCGACCCCGCTCTATCGCGCTTCTGCCCTGCTCGAATATGATCCGCAGGCTGTCGAATCGCTGGAAAATGCCAAGCCCGGATCGGGGCGGACGATCGTGGCCAACCAGCAGATCATCGCCACCCAGATCGGCCTGTTGCGCAGCGAGGCGCTGGCTACCCGCGTTGCCGAAGATCTCAACCTCGCGGCCGATCCGGCCTATGGCGGCACCAACGGATCGCGCGAAGACCGCCTGCGCCGCGCTGCGGCGATCATCAGCGGTAGCACCACCGCAGAGGCGGTGAAGGACAGCATGCTGCTGCGGGTCAGCATTTCCTCGCCCAATCCGGCGATGGCGGCGCGGATTGCCCAGGGCATGGCGCAAGGGTTCATCGCCAGCAGTCTTGAACGGCGCTACAACGCCTCGGCCTATGCCCGGCGGTTTCTCAGCGATCAGCTCGCCCGGACCAAGACCGCGCTCGAGGAATCCGAACGCGCGGTGGACACCTATGCCATCCGCGCCAACTTGTTCCGCGCCCCCGGGCAGATCGTCGATGGCAAGGCCAACGAAGGCGCGACGCTGTCGGTCACCGATCTCGCCGCGATGGAAGAAGCGCTCAACCAGGCGCGGGTCAAACGCATTGCCACCGAAAGCGCGTGGCGCAACGGCGGCGGTGATCGCCCGGCCGATGCATCGTCGGCGCTGTCGCCGCTGATCGTGCAGCGATCGGCGTTGCAGGCGCAATATGCCCAGAACAGCCGGCTGTTCAAACCCGATTACCCGGCGATGCAGGAATTGACCGCGCAAATCCAGCGGCTCGACGCGGCGATCGCCGCCGAAACCAGCCGCGGCGCCGGTGATCGCGCCGCGCAATTGCTCGCCGCCTATCGCACCGCGCTCGATACCGAAACCGATCTGGCCGCGCGCGTCGCCAATGCCAAGACGCGCGTGCAGGATGAACGCAGCCGCTCGATCCAGTACAATATCCTGCAACGCGAAGCCGATACCAACCGCGCGCTGTACGACGCGCTGCTGCAACGCTTCAAGGAAGTCGGCGTCGCCGGCGGCATCGGCCAGAGCAACGTGGCGCAAGTCGACAATGCGCAAGTGCCGCGCCGGCCCTACAGCCCCAATACCCTGCTCAATTGCGCGGTCGGGCTGTTTTTCGGGCTGGTTGGCGGGCTGGCGGCGGCGTTTGTGGTGCATTTGCTGTTCGACACCATCGCCACCACCGCCGATGCGCGCGAAAAGCTCGGCCGCCGCGTGCTGGGGGCGATCCCGGTCAATGCCGACGGCGGCCAGCTGTTCGAAGCGCTGACCGATCCCAAATCGACCGTGACCGAGGCCTATTATTCGGCGCTGACCGCGCTCAAATTCGCGCGGCAGGACGGGGTGCCGCGCACGGTGTTCGTTACCTCGGCGTTTCCGGGCGAGGGCAAATCGACCACTGCCTATGCGCTGGCGGTCACCTCGGCGCGGCTGGGGCGGCGGGTGCTGTTGATCGATGCCGATTTGCGCCGACCGACCTTTGCCGTCCCGGCGCGCGCGGGCCACGGGCTTGCCCATTTGCTGACCAGCGAGGACGCGCTGGCGAGCTGCACCGTGAGGACCGCGATCGACAATCTCGACTTGCTGCCGGTGGGCAGTTTTGCCGGCTCGCCGGCGGAATTGCTCAGCTCGGTGCGGCTGGCGGCGGTGGTTGCCGAAGCGGCCGCGCACTATGATCAGGTGGTGCTCGATGGCCCGCCGGTGCTGGGCCTGGCCGATGCGCCGCTGCTCGCCTCGGTCGCGCAAGGCACGGTGATCGTGGTGGAAAGCCGCAAGACCCGCAGCAACGCGATCCACGACATGATCCACCGGCTCGAAGAGGCGGGTGCCGATATCGTCGGGGTGATCCTGACCAAGATCGCCTATGGCAGCGGCAGCTATGGCTACCACTACCACTATCATTACAAATACGATCCGGCTGGCGATGGATCGCGCAAGCCGCGCTTTGACCCGGGCTTTGTGCTGGGCAAGGCCGGCCGCGCGGACTGATCGATGCCGCGCCGGGGCAGTGCGGTGCGGCCGTTTGGCGCGATGCTGACGGGCCTCGGGCTGATCGGCGCGGTCATGCTGACGATGCTCGCGCAGGCCGTCGCCGGGGGCGGGGTGGCGCTGCCGGTTCCCGCCGGGCCGGCTGCACTGGGGCACTTGCGCGCGCTCGACCGGTTTGCCACGGCGCCACCGGCAACGCTGCACCGCGCGCTGGCCGCCGCGCCGCTGGCGTGGGAGCCGTTCCATGCCGCCGGCATTGCACGCCTGCCACGCGCCGACGCGCAGGTGCTGTTCGACGAGGCGCTGCGGCGCGATCCGCATGCGCTGCCGCCGCATCTCGCGCTGCTCGCGCTGGCTGCCCAGCGCGGTGATATCGATCGGGTCATGGCGCACTTGGCGGCGATCCGCCGGCTCGATTCGGCGTTGGGTGATGATTTGCTGGGCCGGCTGGGCGCGCGTGCAGACAGCGCCGAGGCGATCGCGCAGGCGGCCGATGGCTTGGCGCACCATCCCGACTTGCTGGCCCCGTTCCTGACCGGCTTTGCCGGCGCCCGGCATCCGGCGGCGCTGGTGCTGGCGCTGGCCGATCGCCTGCCGCGCGCCGCGCTGGCCGATCCGCAGGCGCGCGCGGCGCTGATCGCCGACCTGGTGCGTACCGGCGCCTATGCGCGGGCGCGGGCGCTGTGGCAAAGCGCACTGCCGCCGGGTGCAGCGCCGGGCGATCCGGTGTTCAGCCCCGATTTTGCCGATCTGGCAGCGCCGCCGCCGTTTGGCTGGCTGCTGCATGGCGGCGATGCCGGGGTGGCCGAGCGTGATCCGGCAGGCGGCATCGCGGTGCGCGCTTATGGCCGGGCGGCGGGGCCGCTGGTCGAACAATGGGTCACGCTGGGGCCGGGGCGCTATCGGCTGATCCTCGCCGGGGGGCGCGGCGAAGGTGCGGCGGGTGCCTTGCGCGTGCAGGTCCATTGCGCCGCCGATAACGGGTTGATTGCCGATCGCGCGCTGGCGGCCGATGGCACCGCGCTGGTCGAATTCGCCGTGCCAGGCGAAGGCTGTGCCGCGCAAGTTGTTGCGGTATCTGCCGTCGCCGCCGATGGCGGGCAAAGCGTGGTGCTGCGCCGGCTGACAATCACCCGGATCGCGCCATGACCGGGCGGGCATGGCGCATGGTGGTGCCGGGCTACGCGGCGGCGGTCTTGGTGCTGGGCGGGGCCAGCGCGGCGGGCTTTGCCGCCAATCATGCGCTGCAACTGATCGGCGTGGTGCTGATCGCGCTGCAGCTGGCGCGCGGTCCGGCGCTGCCTGTGACCCCGGCGCTGCGGCGGGTTGGCTGGGCGCTCGCGGTGCTGGCGGTGGTGCAATTCGTGCCGCTGCCGCCGGGGGTCTGGGCGCATTTGCCTGGGCGCGAGCGGGTGGCTGCGGGGTTTGATCTGATCGGCATGGCGCGGCCGTGGCTGATGCTGTCGCTGGCGCCGTGGCAATCGCTGGCGTCGCTGACCTGGGGCATCCCCGCGCTGACGCTGTTCCTGCTGGCGCGCGGGCGCGATGGCGGGGCGATCATCCCGGTGGTGCTGGCGGTGGCGCTGGGATCGGTGCTGTTCGGGCTGGTGCAGCAGTTCGGCGCCGGGCCTTATCCTTATGCGATAACCAATTACGGGCTGGGGCCGGGGTTGTTCGCCAACAGCAATCATCAAAGCTGCCTTGCGCTGATCGCGCTGGCGCTCGGGGCCGGGTGGGTCGCGCGCCAGCCGCCGCGCCGGTCGCTCCGCATGGCGGCGGGGGCAGGCGCATTGGTGCTGGTGGCGGGGGTGCTGGCCAATCGTTCGCTTGCCTGCATCGCGCTGCTGCCGGTCGAAGCGGTGGCCTTGCTGGCGCTGTTTCGCCCCGATTGGCGCCGCGCGGTGCTGGTGGCGCTGGTGGTACTGGGGCCGCTGGCGCTGGGCTTTGCGCTGTGGGGGCCGATCGCCAATGATCTGACCCTGCGCGGCGCCGAACCGGGGATCAGCCGGCACGAATTCCTGATCAATTCCTTGCCCATCCTGCGCGATTTCGCCCCGTTCGGCACCGGGCTGGGCAGCTTTCCCGAGATCTATCGCTGGTACGAAAATCCCGCACTGGCCGGGCCGACTTTCGTCAATCACGCGCACGATGATCTGCTCGAACTGCTGATCGAAACCGGGGTGTTCGGGATCGTGGTGCTGCTTGCGCTGGCCGACTGGGTGCGGCGCGGCGTGGCGGCGGTGTGGCGCGGGCGCGATCCGCTGGCGCAAGGTGCGACGATCGCGCTGGGCTTGGTGATGATGCACAGTCTGGTCGATTATCCCTTGCGCACGGCGGCGCTGTCGGGCCTGTGTGCGCTGTGCTGCGCGATGATCGATCGCGCCGAAGCCTGATCGCCCGCGCCCCGTATTGCGCGGAAACGGCCGCTGTGGCATGGCCAAGCGGCGTTGGCACGGGCTGGCGCAAAGCTGCGAAAAAGGATGGCGCAATGATCGCTCGGCCCTTGCTGGCGCTGGTGGTGATGGGCAGTCTGGTCGGGGCTGCTCCGGCGGCGAGTGCTGCCGATCAGCCGACTCCGCCGCCCGCCGATGCACCGGTCAAATGCGATGCAAACACGCATCGCGACGCCACGGGCGCCCCCTGCAAGGATACGGGCAGCACGCAAGCCGGCGCGGGCGGCAATTCGTCGACCTGGCTGCTCGGGGTGCTGGGGGTTGCCGCGCTGGTCGGGCTGGTTGCCGGCGCCTCGTCGGGATCAAAAAGCCCGGCCAGCCCCTGATCGCGTGGCCGGCGCGATGCTCACCCGCAAACTGCGCGGCTGGCAACGCCGCTCGTGGCTCGATCGCGCGCTGCTTGTCGAGGCGGCGCTGTGGCTGGCGCTGGCCCGGCTGATTGTTGTGCTCGTGCCGTTTCGCCATATTGCCCCGTGGTTGCGCCGCCATCCCGATGCCGCACCCGCGCACCCCGCGCTGCCGTTGCAAGTCGGCCGCGCGGTGGCCACTGCCGCGCGGCATGTGCCGTGGCGGGCGGTGTGTCTGCCGCAGGCGATCGCGGCCAAGGCGATGCTGGCTTGCCGGGGGCAGGGCGCGGCGCTGCATCTCGGCGCGCGGATCGATGATCGCGGCGATATCCGCGCGCATGCCTGGCTGTCGTGCCAGGGGCAGATCGTGGTCGGTCGCGCCGGGCTGGCCGGGATGACCGCGCTGACCCAATTCGGCTGATATCAGTCGTCAATCCAAAGACCTTCGTCATTCCGGACTTGATCCGGAACCCAGCAAAAATCAGACGCGGTAGCGTCTTTGGGGGGCAAGCTGCCTTGCGGCAGGAATGCTGCCGCATTCGTTATGTGCTGGATTCCGGATCAAGTCCGGAATGACGAGTTTATGCGAAGGACGACTGGTATGATTACGCCGCCGGGCGCGCTTTAGCCCGCCACCGAATCGACCAGCGGCGGCTCGCCGCGCCAGCTTCGCGCCGCGATCAGCCGCGCCAGTGCCGGCCAGTGGCGCAGCGCGCGCGGGTGGCAGGCTTCGATCCGCCAGCGCAGCCGCACTTCGTCCATCCAGTCGCGCTTGTAGCCATCATCGCCAGTGCCGAAATCGATCAGATCGACCTGGTCCTGATCGAACGCCATTGCAAACAGCGCATGGCTCAGCACCGTGCCGGGCGACCACTGCGCCGCTTCGGGCAGATGCGCCAGCTTGTGGATATAGGCGGTGCCCGCCTCGACGGTCCACAGTTGCGCCGCGACCGGACGGCCATCGACACTGGCCAGCCCCAGCCGCAAGCGCCCCGCCGCCGCCTCGTCCATGGCAAAATCGCGCAGCATCTGCGGATAGGCCTCGGCCGGTTTCCAGCTTTGCGCATAGATCGCGGCATAGGCATCCCACGCAGCCGGGTCGGGCTCGCGGACCACCTGGACGCTGACATGGCGCCCCTTGCGCCGTACCAGTTCGCGCAATTGGCCGGGGCGCGTGGCCCACCATTCGGCAAAGCTGCGGCCGGCGGGGCGCAGCACATGGTTGCGCGTGGCGATCGTGCGGCGGGTGATCCAGCCGGCGCGTCGTGCGGCGTCGGTCACCGCTTGCGCCTCGGCCGCCGGCAGCGGGGCGAGGCACAGCGCGCCGTGTGGTGCCAGATCGCGCAGCAGCGGTTCGAGCAACGCAGGGTCGGTCCAGCGCGGACGGGCGGTAAAGCTGTACCAGTTGGCCAGCGACACGAGGCCGCCGCCGGTTTCGCACAGCGCCAGCGCGGCGCGATCCTCGCCGCGTGCCGCCACCGCCAGAAAACAGCGCGCCGGGGCCAGGCATTGCGCGATCTGCTGCAACCAGTCGATCCGGTCAAACGGCGCCACCCCCGGCGCGGCTGCAAACAGCGCGGCGAGCGGCGGGTCAGCTTGCGCTTCGTTAAGATCGACGTGATAGACGCGCATAGTGATCGAAAATTCCGTTCCTTTGCCAGACCTCGCGCCCGATCCGGCGCCGCGCCCGGTGGACCATCTGCCGCTGGCGGCGGCTGGTGACGCCCCGGCGCTGATCCTGGGCGACCGGGTGATAGACTATGCCACGTTAAATCGGCGTATAGGCCAGCTTGCGGGCTGGCTGGCAAGCCGCTTTGCCCCCGGGGAGCGGGTGGCGAGCTGGCTGCCCAAAGCCGAAGCGGCCTGCCTGCTGCCGCTGGCGAGCGCGCGCGCGGGCCTTGTGCATGTGCCGATCAACCCGGTGCTGCGCCGCGCGCAAGTCGCGCATATCCTCGCCGACAGCGGCGCGGCGGCGCTGATCGCCAACCCGGCACGGCTCGACAGCCTGCACCCCGACGATGCGGCCGGCGCGCTGCTGCTGACCGATACGGCGGTGCTGGACGAGATCGATCAGGCCACCCCGCTGCCGCCCTCGGCCGCCCCGGTCGATGCGCTGGTCGCGCTGCTCTATACCAGCGGCTCGACCGGGCGGCCCAAGGGGGTGATGCTCAGCCATGCCAACTTGTGGCTCGGCGCGGTCAGCGTGGCGCATTATCTGCGGCTGGTTCCCGATGATCGCGTGCTGGCGGTCTTGCCGCTGGCATTCGATTACGGGCAGAACCAGTTGCTGTCTGCCTGGGCGGCGGGGGCGGCGGTGGTGCCGCATGACTATCTTTTGCCGCGCGATGTGCTGGGCGCGGCGCTGCGCCATCGTATCACCACGCTGGCCGGGGTGCCGCCGCTGTGGCGCCAGCTTGCCGCGCTTGACTGGCCGGCGGGGCTTGCGCTGCGGCGGCTGACCAACAGCGGCGGCGCGCTCGATGCCGCATTGGTGCGCCGCTTGCGCGCGCTGGTGCCTCAGGCGGATATCTATGCGATGTACGGCCTGACCGAAGCGTTCCGCTCGACATATCTTGATCCCGCGCTGATCGACCGCCACCCCACCGCGATCGGCAGCGCGATCCCCTATGCCGAAGTGATGGTGGTGCGCGATGATGGCGCTCCGGCCACGCGCGGCGAAGCGGGCGAACTGGTCCACGCCGGGCCGCTGGTGGCGCAGGGCTATTGGCGCGATGCCGAACTGACCGCGCAACGGTTCCGCCCGGCGCCGGCGTTTTCAAAACGGGGCGGGATCGCGGTGTGGTCGGGCGACCGGGTGCGGATCGATAGCCATGGGCTGCTCCATTTCGTCGGGCGCGGCGATGCGATGATCAAGACCGCCGGGATGCGGGTCAGCCCGCAGGATATCGAGGATGCCGCGCTCGCCACCGGGCTGGTGCGCGAATGCGTCGCACTGGGCGTGGCCGATGCCGATCTGGGGCAGGCGATCCATCTGGTCGCCAGCCCGGCGCCGGGGGGCACCACCACCGCGCTGATCGCCGCATTGGCGCGCGAATTGCCGACTTTCATGCTGCCGCGCGTGGTGCACTGGCACGATCCCCTGCCGGTCAATGCCAATGGCAAGCTCGATCGCGCACTGATTGCACAGACTTGGCTTGCCCCGGCGCAGGACAGCGCGGCATGACGGCCCCGGCCAAACCGATGGGGCCGATCCCGCCCGGCTTTGCGGTGATCGATGGCGAACTGGCGATTGCCGGGGTGCGCGCGCGCGACTGGGTGGCGCGTGCCGGCGGGGCGCCGCTGTTTGTCTATGATGCAGGGCTGATCGCCCCACGGATCGCCGCGTTCCGCGCGGCCTTGCCGGGGGTGGCGCTGCATTACGCGGTCAAGGCCAACCCGTTTGCGCCCCTGCTGCAATGGATCGCCAGCCAGGTCGACGGGTTCGACATCGCCTCGGGCGGCGAACTCGCCGCGGTGCAGGCGGCGGGCGTGGCGGGGCCGGCGATCGGCTTTGCCGGGCCGGGCAAGCGCAATGCCGATCTCCTCGCCGCGCTCCATGCCGGGGTGGTGGTTCACCTTGAATCCGCCGGTGAAGCCGATCGGTTGTTCGATCTGGCGGCGCAGAGCGGGATCACCCCGCGCGTGGCGATCCGCATCAACCCCGATTTCGAACTGGCCGGCGCCGGCATGCGGATGGGCGGCGGGGCGCGGCCGTTTGGCGTCGATGCCGATCAGGTGCCGCAATTGGCGCGGCGGGTGATCGCGGCGGGGGCCGACTGGTGCGGGTTTCATCTCTATGCCGGCAGCCAGTCGCTTGATGCCGCAGCGATTGTCGCGGCCGCCGGGGCCAGCTTGGCGCTGGTCGCGCGGCTGGCCGATCAGGCGGGGATCGCGGTGCCGGCGTGCAATCTGGGCGGCGGTTTCGGCATTCCCTATCACGCCGGGCAGGCGCCGCTCGATCTGGCGGCGGTGGGCGAGGGGATCAGCGCCGCGCTGGCGGGCCGCGCCACAGTGCTGCGCGATACCCGCTTCACCATCGAACTCGGCCGCTGGCTGGTCGGCGAAGCGGGGGTTTACCTCGCCGAAGTGATCGAGCGCAAGCACAGCCGGGGTGAGACATTCGTGGTCATCGATGGCGGGATGCACCACCAATTGGCCGCCAGCGGCAATTTCGGCAGCGTGATCCGCCGCAATTTCCCTTGCGCGGTGGCGACCCGGATGGACCAGCCGGCCAGCGAGATCGCCCATGTTGCCGGCTGCCTGTGCACCCCGCTCGATCGGCTGGGCGATGCGCTGGCGCTGCCCCGGGCCGAACCGGGTGATCTGATCGCGCTGTTCTGCGCCGGGGCCTATGGCGCCAGCGCCAGCCCGGCGGCGTTTCTGGGCCACGGACCGGCGCGCGAAGTGCTCGCCGGCGCGGTCTGAACCGCCGTCCCGCTGCGGGACAACCCCGTCTGATGGGCAAGCACTAACGGTATCTTTACCCTTTCTGGCCATAGCAATGGGTGAATTTGCGGATCGTCTGTCCCCGCTCGGGACAGGCGGGACAGCAGCCTTTGCAAGGATGGCCAATGCCCCGGATACCCATGCCCCGTTCTGCCGATCAACCGGTGTCGCGCCGGGCGGCGCTGGCGCTGACCGGGCTGGCGCTGGCCGGCTTGTCGGGCTGTGTTGGCGGCGGCGGTGGCGCGCAATTGCCCTCGGCCAGCTTTGTTTCGCTGCAGGAAGGGCCGGGCGAAGATTACATCATCGGCCCGCTCGATGAATTGACCATCTTTGTCTGGCGCAATCCCGAACTGGGCGCGCAAGTCCAGGTGCGGCCCGACGGGCGGATCACCACCCCGCTGATCACCGACATGCCGGCGGTGGGCAAGACCCCGTCGATGCTGGCCGAAGATATCAAGCTGCAATTGTCGCAGTTCATCCAGGAACCGATCGTTTCGGTGATCGTCAACAAGTTTTCCGGCACCTACAGCCAGCAGGTGCGGGTGGTCGGCGCCACGTCAAAGCCGGCCTCGCTGTCCTATCGCGCCAACATGACGCTGCTCGATGCGATGATCGCGGTCGGCGGGCTGTCGGAATATGCCGCGGGCAATCGCGCCCGGCTGATCCGGTTTGACAAGCAGTCGGGCCACCAGCGCGAATATGCGCTGCGCATCAATGATCTGCTGCGCAAGGGCGATACCAAGGCCAATGTCATGCTGATGCCGGGCGATGTGATCATCATCCCCGAAAGCGCGTTCTAGGCGCGCGGGGGACATTGGCAGTGGGCGGATTGCTCGATCAGATCAGGGCGGGGCTCTATACCGTCTGGAACCGGCGCTGGGTCGCGCTCGGGCTGGCCTGGCTGGTGTGCCTCGCCGGCTGGGTGGTGGTCGCGGCGATCCCCAACAAGTATGAATCGCATGCGCGGATTTTCGTGCGGATCGATGATGTCCTGTCCGACCAGATCGGGCTGGGCGCCGACCGCCACCGTGATATCGACCGCGTGCGCGAAACGCTGACCAGCGCGGTCAATCTGGAAAAGGTCGTCCGCGCCACCCGGCTGGGCGAAAAGGTCAGCGGTGAAAAGGCGATGGAAGCCGCCGTGGCGCAGCTTTCCAGCGCGGTCAAAGTGACCAACAGCCAGGAAAACCTGTTCGAAATCAGCGCCAGCTCGGCCAATTCCAGCCTGAGCGATGTGCAGAATGCCAAGCTGGCGCAAGACATCGCGCAAAAGCTGATCGACATTTTCCGCGAGGAAAACCTGTCGGGCGGGCGCGGCGAAATGAGCGACACGCTCGCCTTCATGGACCAGCAGCTGGCCGACCGCCAAAAGGATCTCGAGGCGGCCGAGGCCAAGCGCCAGGCGTTCGAGGCCAAGAATGCCGGCATGATGCCCGGCACCGGCGCGGTCAGCGCCCGGCTCGAAGGCGCGCGTTCCGAACTGCGCGGGGTCGAATCCGATCTTTTGGCGGCGCAAAGCGCGCTTGCCTCGATCAATGGCCAATTGGCCGGCACGCCGCCGACGATCATCGTGCCCGGCGCGGGCGGGGCCAAAGGCGCGCTGGCGCAGGCGCAATCCGATCTGGCGGCGATGCACGCGCGCGGCTTGACCGACAGCCACCCCGACGTGATCGCACAAAAGGCGCAGATCGCGCAACTGGCGCGCGCGGCGGCCAGCGAAGGCGGGCATGGCGGCGGTACGCCCAACCCGGCTTATGCCTCGCTGGTATCGATCCGCGCCGATCGCCAGGCCAGCATGATCGCGCTGCAATCGCGCAAGGCGGCCTTGCAGCAGGACATCGCGCAATTGACCACCCAGCAATACAGCGAACCGGCGGTGGCGGCCGAAGCGGCGCGGATCAACCGCGATTATGAAGTGCTCAAGGAACAGTACGACAAATTGCTGCGCGATCGCGAATCGCTGCGGCTGCGCGGCCAGGTCGAAAACGAACACAACGCGGTGAAATTCGAAGTGATCGATCCGCCGACCAGCCCGCGCGAACCGGCGGCGCCGAACCGCCCGCTGCTGCTGGTGGCGGTGCTGCTCGCCGGGATCGGTGCCGGTGGCGGCGGCGCGTTTGCGCTGGGCCGGCTGCGGGGCACCTTTGCCACCTCGGCCGATCTTGAATCCGCGTTCGCGCTGCCGGTGCTGGGCACCGTCACACTGGCGCTGACCCGCGCGGCGGTGACCGAACAGCGGCGGCAATTGAAATGGTTTTGCGGCGGTGGTGCCGCACTGGTGGTCGTGTTGGCCGGCCTGTTGGCGCTTGAATTTGTCAAGCGCCGGCTGGTGGTGTGAAGCGGCAGGAGCACGGCATGACCGACAACACCCCGATTTCGCGTGACGGCACTCGGCCCGCCCGCCCGCGCAAGCGCGGCGCCTCGCTGATCGAACGCGCCGGCGGCAGCGACGACTGGCGGCGGCTCACCACCACGCAATCGCCGGCGTCACTGGCTGCCGCGCCGCCACCGGCAGTACCGCCGCTGGCCCCGGCCGCGCCGTTTGCCACGCCGGCGGTGCCGGTCGGCACGCTGCCGACGGTGCCCGCGTTTGAAACCACCACGCCGGCACTGCGGCTCGACACCGCGGGCGCGGTTGCCGAATTTCGCGGCACGTTTCACATCATCGATCGCAATCACTTGCGCGATCACGGGCTGATCGAACCCGATGGCCAGGTCACCGCGCTGACCGAAGAATTCCGCATCATCAAGCGCCAGTTGCTGCGCACGATCGCCGATGCCGGCGAAGGCGATCCGCGCGCGCCGCGCGTGCTGGTCTGTTCGGCGCTGCCGGGCGAGGGCAAGACGTTCTGTTCGGTCAATCTGGCGCTGTCGATGGCCGCCGAACGCGATACCGAAGTGCTGCTGGTCGATGCCGATTTTGCCAAGCCCTCGGTGCTGTCGGCGCTCGGCCTGCCCGGCGGGCCGGGGCTGCTCGATGCGCTGGCTGATCCCACGCTGGCGGTCGAAGACTGCATTCTGGGCACCGATATCGCCGGGCTGTTCGTGCTGCCGGCGGGCAATGCCACCGGGCATGATACCGAATTGCTGGCTTCGGCGCGCACCGCGCAAGTGCTCGACCGGCTGTCGGCCAAGACGCGCGGGCGGGTGATCATCTTTGATTCCTCGCCGGTGCTCGCCGCTTCGCCGGCCAGCGCGCTGGCGCTGCATGTGGGGCAGGCGGTGGTGGTGGTGCGCGCCGACATGACCGCAGAGGCCAGCTTGCGCGATGCGATCGGACTGCTGTCGGGCTGTCCGGATATCCGCCTCTTGCTCAATGCCGTGCATTTTTCGCCGTCTGGCCGCCGCTTTGGCAGCTATTACGGTTATCAGGAGTAAATCGCATGAAACGGATCTGCCCAGGCACCGTTTCCGCGCTCGCGCTGATCGGCCTGATCGTGCCCGCGGCCCATGCCCAGACCGCGCCGCTGCGCTATGCCGACCCCGGCGCCGACGATGGCGCCAGCGCGGCCACCAATGGCGGATCGGGCGATGCCGCCTCGGCGCCGTCGCCGCTCGCCCCGGCGGGCGATGCGGGGAACAAGCCGCACCGCCGGACCAAGATCGTGCCTTATCTCGAGGTCGATCAGTCGGTCTATGATCAGGTGCAGCCGCAATCGCAGGTGCTGACCTATACCACGCTGGCCGCCGGCGCCGATGTCACGATCGGCACCCACCGTACCACCGGCAGCGCATCGATCCGCTATGAACACCATTTTTCCGAAACGCGCGGGACCGCCAGTTCCGACACCGTGACCGGCCTGCTGCGCACCACCACCGAACTGGTGCCGCGCGCGCTGACGTTCGATTTTGGCGGGCTCGCCACCAATACCGCGATCGGTCCGCAAGGCGGGACCTTGCTCGATCCTGCCTATACCACCGGGTCGATTTACCGCATCTGGTCGCTCTATGGCGGGCCCTCGCTGTCAACCCATGCCGGGATTCTCGCGGTCAAGGCCTCGTATGACCTCGGCTACAGCGAGGTTGATCAGCTCCATTCGATCGTCAACACCACCACCGGGGTACCGGCCGATCTGTTCGGCCATTCGCTCACCCAGCAGGGCACGGCCTCGATCGGGGTGCGCCCGGGCGAGATCCTGCCGTTCGGGCTGGCGCTCAACGGTGCCCATATCCAGGAAGACATGTCCTCGCTCGATCAGCGGCTGGTCGATGATCGCATCGGCATCCAGGCGATCCAGCCGGTGTCGCGCGATCTCGCGCTGGTCGGCGATGTGGGTTGGGAAAAGCTCACCGTGTCGCAGCGCAATGCGCTGCTCGATGCCAATGGCAATCCGGTGCTCACCGCCGGCGGGCAATATATCACCGACAGCGCCTCGCCGCGCCAGATCGCCTATCGCACCGACGGGCTGACCTGGGATGTCGGGGTGATGTGGCGGCCCAGCCGGCGCACCCAGGCTTCGGCCTTTGTCGGCCGCCGCTATGACAGCACCACCTATTACGGCGCGCTCGGCTATGCGCCCAACAGCCGCGAAACGCTGACGGTGTCGGTGTTCGACGGCATTTACGGGTTCGGATCGGGGCTGACCACCGCCTTGCAGCAAGTGCCCACCGACATTGCGCCGACGGCCAATCCGTTCAACGGCAACTTTGGCAATTGCCTCTATGGCGGCGCGGCCGGGGCGTGTCTGGGCGGCGCGCTTGGTTCGGCCAATGCGCTGGTCTATCATGTGCACGGCTTCAACGCCACGTCGAGCGTGACGGTGGGGCGGCTGACCTTCAATCTGGGCGGCGGCTATTTCGCGCGGCGCTATCTGACCGCGCCGGGCACCGTGCTGGCGAGCTATGACGGGGTGCTCGATCAGACCTGGTATGCCAGCGGCGGCGTGTCGGGGCGGATCGACCAGCGCACGCAGTTCTATCTCAATTCGTTCGTCTCGCTCTATCACACCGATCAGGTCGCCGCCGCCGATCTGGGCGACTGGGGGGTCAACGGCACGCTGTCGCACCACCTGACCGATCATCTGGTCGGGACGGCTTCGTTCGAGGTGCTCGGGGTCAACCAGCAGGTGGCGCCCGATCAGGTTGAAATGCTGGGCCAGCTCGGGCTGCGCTACAACTTCCGCTAGGGGATACCGGCCAATGTATGATCAGTTCTATGGATTTTCCGGCCGGCCGTTCCAGCTCGCGCCCGATCCCGAATTCTATTTTGAAAGCCTGACGCACCGCAAGGCGCTGTCCTATCTCGGCTATGGCCTGTCGCAGGGCGAAGGGTTCATTGTCATCACTGGCGAAATCGGCGCGGGCAAATCGACGCTGGCCGCGCATATGCTCGCCTCGATCGATCGCGCGCGGCTGACCGTCGGGCAGATCGTGACCAGCAAGCTCGATGGCGACGAACTGGTCCGGCTGGCGGCGCAGGCGTTCGGCCTCGGGCCGGCAGACCGCATTGCCAAAGGGCCGGTGTGGGACAAGGCGGCGGCGCTCGGCGGGCTCGAAGCGTTTTTGCAGGACGAAGCGCGCGCCGGGCGGCGCTCGCTGCTGATCGTCGATGAAGCGCACAACCTGTCGATCGGCGCGCTCGAAGAATTGCGCATGCTGTCGAATTTCCAGCTCGGCGCGCACCCGCTGTTGCAGATCCTGCTGCTGGGTCAGCCCGAATTCCGCGTCACGCTGAAAGAACCCGGGCTGGAGCAATTGCGCCAGCGGGTGATCGCCACGCATCACCTCGATGCGATGGAACCCGATGAAGTCGGCCCTTATGTCGAACACCGGCTGGCGCGGGTCGGCTGGACCGGCCGCCCGGCGTTTGGCCCAGGCGTGCATGCCCGGCTGGCGCAGGCGAGCGGCTGCGTGCCGCGCCGGATCAACCAGCTGGCCAGTCATTTGCTGCTGATGGGCGCGGTCGAAGAGGCCGATGTGCTCGACTGCGACATGCTCGACGAAGTGATCGCCGAGCACAAGCTGGACAGCGGCGACAGCGAAGCGCTGGACCTGAACGAGGCGCGCCAGCACAGCGGCCGCGCCGCCACGGTCGATTTCATTCCCGACGCGCCCGAAGCGGAAACCGAAACGGAAGCAGACATGGATGCACAGGCCGAGCCGGCGCCGGCTGCCGCCCCCGCCGCCGACCACGCCGCGATCATGGCGCATCTCGAACAAAGCCTCGCGCGGCGCGACGAACAGATTGCCGAATTGCAGCAGGCGGTGATGGAATTGTCGGCCGCGCGCCCCGCCGTCGCGCAACCCGATCCCGAACCGATGCTGGCGGCGCTGGTCGATCTGACCCAGCGGATCGAAGCGCTGGAAACCCGCAGCGCCGATCAGAACGAGGCGATCCGCCATATCCTGACGATGCTGATCGAATGGCTGGAATCCGAAAACGCGCATCCGCGCGCGGCGTGACGGGTGGGGCAGGGGGCCATCATGCACGCGCCGCCGGTCAACGGCCTGTCGGTCGATGTCGAAGACTGGTTTCAGGTCGGCGCGTTTGAACAGGTGATCGACCGCGCCACTTGGGACACCTGCGAATTGCGGGTAGAGACCAATTGCGAGGTGATCCTGGCGATGTTTGCCGAGGCCGGGGTGCGCGCGACGTTCTTTACGCTGGGCTGGGTGGCGCAGCGCTGCCCGGGGCTGATCCGCCGCATCGCCGCTGCCGGGCACGAAGTGGCCAGCCACGGCTGGGACCATGCGCGGGTGTTCACGCTCGATCGCGCGCAGTTTGCCGAGGATCTGGCGCGCGCGCGCGGTGTGCTCGAAGACCTGTCGGGCAGCGCGGTGATCGGCTATCGCGCGCCCAGCTTTTCGATCGATGCACGCACGCCGTGGGCGCACGAGGTGCTCGCCGAAGCGGGCTATCGCTATTCATCAAGCGTGGCGCCGATCGTGCATGATCACTATGGCTGGCGCGAAGCGCCGCGGTTTGCCTGGCGTCCGGTGGCGGGGGCCGATCTGGTGGAAATTCCGGTGACGACGGTGGAATGGGCTGGGCGGCGGATGGCGGCCGGCGGCGGCGGGTTTTTCCGCCTGCTGCCCTATGCGCTGTCGCGGGCCGCGCTGCGCCGGGTCAACCAGCATGATCGCCGGCCGGTGCTGACCTATTTTCATCCGTGGGAAATCGATCCGGGCCAGCCGCGCGTGCATGCCGCGCCGCTGCGCTCGCGCCTGCGCCATTACAGCCGGCAGCGCGCAATGGCGGGCAAATTGCGCCGGCTGCTCGATGATTTTGCGTGGGATCGCATGGACCGGCTGGCCGAACTCGCCGGGCAAGCGTTGCAGCCATGATGCATGCCCCGCTGACCCGCGTGCGGCTGGCCGATACCGCTGATCGCGCCGCGATCGACAGCTTTGTCGCGCAGGCCGGCGATGCCACACCGTTTCACCGTTCGGCCTGGCTCGATGCGGTCGAGCGCGCCTGCGGGCATCGGCCGCTGGTGCTGATGGCCGAAAGCGGGGCGCGGCCGGTGGCGCTGCTGCCGCTGCATCTGGTCCATTCGCCGCTGTTTGGCCGCGCGCTGGTCTCGACCGGGTTTGCGGTTGGCGGCGGGGTGATCGGCGATCCGGCGCAGGCCGATGCGCTGGCTGGCGCGGCGATCGAACTGGCGCAGCGGCTGTCCTGCCCGACCATCGAACTGCGCGGCGGGGCGCTGCCCGATGCGCCCCAATGGCACCACAGCCGCGACAGCCATGCCGGGTTTGTCGCCCCGCTGGCCGCCGATGCCGAGGCGCAATTGCTGGCGATCCCGCGCAAGCAGCGTGCCGAAGTGCGCAAGGGGCTGGCGCGCGATCTGACCGTCTCGGTCGGCCGTGAAGCGCGCGACCGGGCGATGCATTATGCGGTCTATGCCCAATCGGTGCGCAATCTGGGCACCCCGGTGTTTCCGCGCGCGCTGTTCGATCAAGTGCTCGATGCCTTTGGCGATGATGCCGATATCCTGAGCGTGTGCGATGGCGATGCGCCGGTCGCTTCTGTACTCAGCCTCTATCATCGCGGCGCGGTGATGCCCTATTGGGGCGGGGGAACCCATGCCGCGCGGGGCTTGCGCGCCAATGATGTGATGTATTTTGCGCTGATGAATCATGCTCGCAGCCGTGGCTGTGACCGGTTTGATTTTGGCCGGTCGAAACTGGGCAGCGGTGCCCATGCGTTCAAATGCAACTGGGGGTTTGTCCCGCAGCCGCTGCACTATGCGCGCTGGGCCGCCGATGGCCGCGCGCCGCGCGATGTCAATCCGCTCAGCCCGCGCTATGCCTTGGCCGTGTCGCTGTGGCAGCGGCTGCCGCTGGCGCTGGCCAACCGGCTGGGCCCGCTGATCGCGCAAGGGCTGGCGTGATGGGCGTGACGGGCGATGATGTGCTGTTTCTGGCTCACCGCATTCCCTGGCCGCCCGATCGCGGCGACAGCATCCGTTCGTGGCAGGTGTTGCGCGCGCTGGCGGCGCAGCGCGCGGTGCATTGCGGTTGCCTGGTCGATGCCCCGCTGCAACCCGGCCAGCGCGAGGCGATCAATGCGGTTACCGCCAGCCGCTGCATCGCCGCGCGTCCGCCGCTGATCGGGCTGCCAGCAGTGGCCGCGCTGGTCACCGGGCGGCCGATCAGCGTGGCCGCGTTTGCCTCGCGCTATCTTGCCGGCTGGGTGCGCCGCACGCTGGCCGAGCGGCCGATCGGTACGATTTACGTGTTTTCCGGGCAGATGGCGCAATATGTGCCGGCCGAATTCACCGGGCGGGTGGTGATGGACTTTGTCGATGTCGATTCGGCCAAGTTCGCTGCCTATGCCCGTGGCCCCTATCGCTGGCCGATCCGCGCGATCCATGCGCGCGAGGCGCGCGTGCTCGCCGCGTTCGAAGCGCGCGCGGCAGAGCGCGCCAATCTGTCGCTGCTGATCAGCGCCGAGGAACGCGAACTGCTGCTGGCCAATCCGGGCCTTCCCGCCAGCGCGCGTGTCGAAGTGCTGGGCAACGGCATTGATTGCGACCGGTTTGACCCGGCCGTGACCACGCCGGCCCCGCTGCCGGCCGGCGCGCAGATCGTGTTCACCGGGCAGATGGATTACCCGCCCAACGTCGACGCCGTCGCCCGCTTTGCCCGCGAGGTGATGCCGTTGATCCGCGCGCAGCGGGCTGATGCCGCGTTCCACGTGGTCGGCCGCGCGCCGGCTGCCGAAGTGCGCGCGCTGCATGGGGTCAATGCGACCAACGTCACCGGCGAAGTGCCCGATGTGCGGCCCTGGCTGGCCGCTGCCGATTGCGTGGTGGCGCCGTTGCAGATTGCGCGCGGGGTGCAGAACAAAGTGCTCGAAGCGATGGCGATGGCGCGGGCGGTGGTGCTCTCGGCCGCCGCCGCGACCGGCATCGGCGGCACCGACGGGGTGCATTTCGCCATCGCCGATGAACCGGTGGCCATGGCCGCGCGCGTGCTCGGCCTGCTCGATGATCGCGCTGCCGCTGCCGCGATGGGCACGGCGGCGCGGGCGCTGGTGCGGCAAGAGGCTGGCTGGGACCGCGTCGTGGCGCGGCTGCCGGCGATCATGGGGTGGGATCATGGCGCCTGACAGCATGCCGATCGATGCGCCCGCGCGCACACCCGCGCTCAGCCCGCCATGGCGCGCCGCGCTGATCCGGCTCGGGCTGGCCTGGGGCGGGCTGCTGCTGCTGTTTGCCGGCGATTGGCGCGACATGGCGGCGCAATGGTGGGGCAGTTCGACCTATAACCATATCCTGCTGATCCCGCCGGTGCTGGTCTGGCTGGTGGCGCAACGCCGCGTCGAATTGTTGCGGCTGACCCCGCGTGCCTTTGCCGGCGCCTTGCCGGTGTTTGGCGCGGCGGCGCTGCTGTGGCTGCTCGGCGAATTTGCCGGGGTCGCGCTGGTGCGGCAGACTGCAGTGGTGATCATGGCGCAGGCGGCGGTGGCGGCCACGCTCGGCCCGCAAGTGGTGGCGGGGCTGCTGTTTCCGCTCGGCTACATGCTGCTGCTGGTGCCGTTTGGCGACGAACTGATCCCCTATCTGCAAACGCTGACCGCGCGGCTGACGATGGTGCTGCTGCATCTGGCGCAAGTGCCGGCAACGATCAGCGGCGTGTTCATCACCACCCCGGCGGGCTATTTCGAAGTGGCCGAGGCCTGTTCGGGGATCAAGTTCCTGATCGCGATGCTCGCCTATGGCGCGCTGGTCGCCAATGTCTGCTATCTCGACTGGCGCCGCCGCGCCGCATTCATGGCGGTTTCGCTGGTGGTGCCGGTGCTGGCCAATGGCGTGCGCGCGTTCGGCACGATCTGGATCGCGGGGAAAGTCGGGATCGGCTTTGCCAGCAGCTTTGATCATATCTTTTACGGCTGGGTGTTTTTCGCGGTGGTGATGGCGCTGTGCGTCGGCGCGGGCTGGCGCTGGTTTGACCGGCGGGTCGATGCGCCGATGATCGATCCCGCCGCGATCGCCGCGCAGCCGCTGGTCATGCGGCTGATGGCCTGGCCCGGTTCGCGGCGACTGGTCTTGCCGGCGATGCTGGCCTTGGCGTTGGCCGCGCTCGGCTGGGGGCAGGCGGCGCGGCTGCTCGATGCGCCGCTGCCGCGTCGTGTGGCCTTGCCGGCGCTGGCGGGCTGGCAGGTCGTGCCGATCGACGATCGCACGCCGTGGCAACCGCGCCACGGCGGCGCCGATCAACGGCTGCGGCTGCGCATGCGCAATGCCGAGGGGCAAATGGTCGATCTCTCGCTGGCGATCTATGCCAACCAGGGCCACGGGCGCGAAGCCGCCGCGTTTGGCCAGGGCGATTTGCCGCCGGGCGGGCAATGGGCGTGGGAACGCGCCGGCCCGGCCATGGCCGGCGCAAAGAGCGACGTGATCGAGGTTCCTGCCGATGGGCCGGACCCCGAACGGCGGCTGTGCCTGACGTGGTATCGCAGCGGCGCGCTGCTGACGGGCAGCAATCTGGCGTTGCGCGGGGAGATCATGGCCGATCACCTGCTGTTGCGCCGCCACGCCACCACCGCGCTGATCGTTTCGGCCTCGAACCGGCTCAACCGCGATCCGGCGGCGGCGATCAATGCCTTTCTCGCCGCGATCGGCCCGGTCGATCGCTGGCTCGACCGGGTACAGGGGGGCTGAAGCGATGTGCGGCATTGCCGGGCTGTTCGATCCGCGCGCCGATGCTCCGGTCGATGCGGGGGTGATCGCGGCGATGCTCGCGGCGGCGCCGCATCGCGGGCCCGATGGGCGCGGCACGTGGACCGCGCCGGGGGTGGGGCTGGGCCATTTGCGGCTGGCGATCATCGATCTGGCCGGATCGCCGCAGCCGATGCATTCGGCCGATGGCGCGATCACGCTGGTGTTCAACGGCGAGATTTACAATTTCCGCGAATTGCGGCGCGAATTGCAGGCCTGCGGCATGCAGTTCCGCACCGATGGCGACAGCGAAGTGATCATTGCCGCATGGCAGCGCTGGGGCCCCGATTGCCTGCCCCGGCTGCACGGCATGTTTGCCTTTGCCTTGTATGATGCGCGCCAGCGCACGCTGTTTCTGGCGCGCGATCGGTTGGGGGTCAAACCGCTGATCACCGCCACGCTGCCCGATGGGCAGGTGATCTTCGCGTCCGAACTCAAGCAGGTGCTGGCGCATCCCGAGCTGCCGCGCACGATCGACCCGCTGGCGATCGAGGATTTCATGACCTGGGGCTATGTCCCCGATGACCGCTGCCTGCTCAAACACGTCGAAAAGCTGCCGGCCGGGCATTACCGCCTGCTGCGCCACGGCGAACCGGCTGCGCCGCCGGTGCCGTGGTGGGATATCAGCTTTGCCGATCGCGCCAGCGGGTCGGCCGCTGCGCTGGGCGAAGAATTGCTGCACTTGCTCGAACAGGCGGTGGTGTCGCGGATGACCGCCGATGTGCCGCTGGGGGCATTCCTGTCGGGCGGGGTCGATTCCTCCAGCGTGGTTGCGCTGATGGCCGGGGCGAGCGCGGCGCCGGTGACCACCTGTTCGATCGGGTTCGATGTCGCGGCGCTCGACGAGACGGCTTATGCTGCACGCATTGCTGCGCAATATGGCACGGTGCATCACGCCCGCACGGTGGGGGTGGACGACTTTGGCGAAGTCGACCGGCTGGTGGCGATGTTTGACGAACCGTTTGCCGACGCTTCGGCGCTGCCGACCTGGCGGGTGTGCCAACTGGCGCGCGAACATGTTACGGTGGCGCTGTCGGGCGATGGCGCCGACGAGGCTTTGGCGGGCTATCGCCGGCTGACCTTTCACCACCGCGAAGACCATGTGCGGCAGATGGTGCCGGCGGCGCTGCGGCGCGGCGTGATCGGGCCGCTGGGTGCGATCTGGCCGGCGCTGGGCTGGGCGCCGCGCCCGCTGCGCGCCAAATCGACGCTGCAAAGCCTCGCGCTCGACAGCGACGCGGCCTATGCGCGGACTTTGGCAGTTACCCGCGAAGAAGGCCGCAATGCGCTGTTTTCGGATGAATTTCGCCGCCAACGCGGGGACTATCGCGCCGAAGCGGCGATGATCAGCGTGATGCAGCAGGCCCCGGCGCGCAGCGCGCTCGACCGCGCGCAATATGCCGATCTCAAAGTCTCGCTGCCGGGCGATATCCTGACCAAAGTCGATCGCACCAGCATGGCGGTCAGCCTTGAGGCGCGCGAGCCGCTGCTCGATCACCGGCTGGTCGAATTTGCCGCGCGCCTGCCCGAAACCCTGCGCGTGCAGGGGATGACCGGCAAATGGCTGATGAAACAGGTGATGCGCCCGGCGCTGCCCGATGATGTGCTGTTCCGCCCGAAAATGGGCTTTGTCACGCCGATCGCGCAATGGCTGCGCGGGCCGCTTGCCGAACCGGTGCGCGCGCTGGGCCGCCACGGCGCGCTGGCCGACAGCGGCTGGTTCGATGCCGGGCAGATTGCTGCGCTGGTCGATCGCCACGTGTCGGGGCGCGCCGATACCAGCCGCAACTTGTGGCAACTGCTGATGCTCGACAAGAGTCTGGCGCGGATCTTGTGAGCACCCCTTATACCTTTGGATATAGGATGAACCCCGGCAAAGGTTTGCGTGGTTGCCAGGCCGGTAACCACGGTAAGATGATGTCAACCAATTCGGACTAATTTGCCCTCTGTCACGATGGCGCCAGGAACCAATGGGCAAGATTCTGCGATCCCCTTTGCTGTTGAGCTTGCTGATTGCGCTGCTGGGTTGGGCCCTTCAGGCGGAAGACCCGCTTGGCCATGCCTACTGGAATTTGACCTATAAAATTTTCCGCCACGACCCGCCGGCATCGGTGGTGGTGGTCACCGGCGTCGATGCCAACGAATTGGGGACTGCTGGCGAAGCACGGCTGCTCGATGTGATCCGGCAGGCAGGCCCGGCGCGGATGTTCCTCGATTTCAAGCTGCAAAGTCTCAATTCCACCTCAGGTTCCGATGCCCTGCTTGCGGCAATTGCCCGACTTGACCCCAATGCCACCTTTGTCGTGCGCGCCAATCGCTTTGATCATTTCGACTCTTCGGTGTTCGCTTTTCCCGATCCCGACGTGATCGGACGCCATCCGGTCGCGCTGTCGGGCTGGAACGTCAATTTCACTTTCTTCGCTGAATCCACTCCCAATTCGGTCATGCTCAATGGCCAGCGATATCCGGTGTTGGGTAGCGTTCTGGCTGGCGGACGCGGTGGGCTGGGCGGGATGATCTATCCCGATTTTTCAGTCGATCCCGCTGACATTCCGACTATTCCGGCACGCCGTCTGCTGGGGCGGCATGCGCCGCTTGACCAACTCGCTGGTCGTCAGGTGATCATCGCCGGATCGGGCACGGGTGGCGGTGCCGCCTATTTTGGTCACCAATTGCCAGGGCCCTATGCCTTTGATGTCGCGGCTGCAGCAGCTCTGGAACGCCCGCTGTCCATGAGTATCACCGGGCTGCCACTGCTTGCGTTGGTGGCATGCCTGCTGTGGTGGTCGCAGCGCGTTGGCTATCCGCAACGGATGCGGATCTATGTCGCTGTGGTCGTTTCGACGTTGGCGCTGCCCTACGGCGTGCGCCAGATCGGCTTGGTATGCTATCCTGATGCAGCAGCAACGATGCTGATCGTGTTCGGCGCGGTGCGGCTGTGGCAAAAGCGCACGCGCAAGATTCAGCATACCAGCTCATCGGGTCTTCCCAACATGCTGGCGCTGGCCGGCGGCACTTTGCCGGTGGGATGCGATGTCGTGGTCGCGGCGGTTGCCCGCCACGATGAAATCATGGCGACGCTGCCTCCGGCACTGCACAGCGAATTTGCCAACCAGGTGGCGCGGCGGATCGGCGCCGGGACCGGGGCGACCAATATTCACCAGTCCGAAGGCGGCCAGTTCGGCTGGACCGAAGAGGCCCGCCCGCTCGACTTGCAGCTCGATCATCTCGAAGGGCTGCGCGCGCTGTTCAGCGCTCCGGTGATGATCGGCCCTTATCTGTTTGACGTTACCATCCATTTCGGGCTCGACCGCAACGAAGGCGTCGATACCTCGACCCGGGTCAATGCCGCGCTGGCCAGCGCCAACGAGGCGGTCGCCAATGGCCGCGTGATCCAGGAGTTCGAGGCGCAGCGGCTGGCCGAAGCGCCATGGGAACTGTCGATCCATTCGCGCATCGACGAAGGCTTGCGCAACGGCGATATCTGGCTGGCCTATCAGCCGCAGTGGGACCTGGTCAGCGACCGGCTGTGCGGCGCCGAGGCGCTGATTCGCTGGAACCACCCGACGCGCGGCCCGATTGCTCCGCACGATTTCATCCTCCAGGCCGAACGCGCCGGGCGCATCGACGCGCTGACCTATTGGGTGCTCGACCGCGCCAGCGACACCGCCAAGCAGATGAATCGCGGCGGGCGGCGGTTTCAGGTCAGCGTCAACCTCTCGGCGCAGATGGTCGACAAGGTCGATCTGGTCGACCGCTTTGCCGAAATCGTCGCTAGCCACGATCTCGACCCCGCGCTGATCACCATCGAGGTGACCGAAACCAGCAGTCTGGGCAATCGCACCGCGGCGATTCACAACCTGTCGCGCTTGCGCGAACTGGGCTTCCGCCTGTCGATCGACGATTTTGGCACCGGCGAGGCATCGCTGGCCTATCTTGCCGATCTGCCCAGCGACGAATTGAAACTCGACCGCCGGTTTGTCGCGCGGATTGTCGACAGCGATCGCGAACGCGCGATCGTGTCGAGCACGATCGGCCTTGCCCATGCGCTCGGTCAGATCGTCGTTGCCGAAGGGATCGAGGATGCCGCCACGCTGGCGCTTTTGCGCAAGCTGGGCTGCGATCAGGCGCAGGGATTTCACCTCGGCCGGCCCAAGCCGCTCGCCGCCTTCCGCAGCGAATATTGCCACCCCGCCTTGCGGCTGAGCGCAATGGTTTAAATTGCGTTAACTTTGCAACTTGTTAACCATCTGCCTCACTGGTATATTGCAGCCTCCACCGTGGATGGAGGACAATACTATGTGGAAGCTCATTTGGGGCTGATGGCAGCCGGGGCGTTATCTCGATAACGTCCCAATCAGCCTGGAAATGCCGCTAAACCGGCCATTTTCACGGTGATTACTGTCATACGCATGACCCGTGAAGCCCGCGCCAACGCGCGGGCTTCATTTTATCCGGAGCACCGCTGCCCCGATTCGGCGTTAAGCTGCAAACCCGGGTTTGTCCCAAATTGGTACAATCTTTGACGGTCTGCCAGCGCGCTGTCAAGCCTTGCGCCCGAGCTGTTAACCCTCTTCGCCGTGGCCCAGCGCGAGATAGTCGCGCGACTGCATTTCATTGAGCCGGCTGACCGTGCGATCAAACAGGAACCGGCCTTCATCATCGCCGCCGGTGCTGGTATCATAGAGCCGGTCGGGTTCTGCCGCTGCGGTGGCGATCAGTTTCACACGGTGTTCGTAGAGCGCGTCGATCAAGGTGATGAACCGCATCGTTTCATTGCGCCGTTCCGGCCCCAGCTGCGGAATCGCCACCACGATCACGGTATGATATTTGCGCGCGATCGTAAGGTAATCGGCCGCCCCGCGCGCTTCCATGCACAGCCGCTTGAAACTGAACACCGCCACGCCCTTCAGGCTTTTGGGCACGTGCAGGCTCCGCCCGCCGCCCAGATCGAGTTCGGCGCTCGGCACATTGGCGCTGTCTTCGGGCGAAAAATCGGTCAGCCGGAAAAACGCCTCGCGCACCGCAGCGGTCGCTGCATCGCCGATCGGGGTATACCAGGTATCCACCCCCTGCATGCGGTGCAGCCGGTAATCGGTCGGCCCGTTCAGCCCCAGACAATCGAGCCGCGCCTCGATCAGCGCGATGAATGGCAGGAAATGTTCGCGATTCAGCCCGTTGCGATAGAGATCGGCCGGCGCGCGGTTCGAGGTGGTCACGATCACCACGCCGTGGCGTTCGATCAGCGCGGTGAACAGCCGGCTCATGATCATCGCATCGGCGCTGTTGTTGACGACCATTTCGTCAAACGCCAGCACCCGCGCCTCGCCGGCAATTGCGGCAGCAACCGGCGCAATCGGGTCGCCGCGCTCGCTCTGGCGCGCCTGATGCAGCCGGGCGTGAACATCGAGCATGAATTCGTGGAAATGCGCGCGCCGCTTTGACGCGACCGCCAGATTGTCGTGGAACAGGTCCATCAGCATCGATTTGCCGCGCCCGACGCTGCCCCACAGATAGACCCCGCGCGGCGACGGGGCAGGGCGCTGCCCCAGCAGCCGGCCGATCAGCCCGGGGGAGGCGGGTTCGCTTTCGAGTTCGCGCTGCAACCGGTCGAGCCGTTCGGCAGCGGCAGCCTGTTCGGGATCGGGGCGCAGCTCGCCGCTGGCGAGCAACTGGCGATAGCGTTCGCTGACCCGCATCACCCGCCCGACGGTTTGCGCACGGTGCCGTGGTAGGCGGCGACCATGTGGCCGTCCTGTTCGACCGTGCCGCGCACAAACACCAGCCGCCGCGTTTCGCGCAGCACTTGCGCCACGGCATCGAGCGGCTGATCAACCCGCCCGGCGCCGATGAACTGGGTCGACAGATCGAGTGTGACCGAGCCACCGGCATCACCGCCAAGGATCAGCCGGATCGCCGAAAACAGCGAGATATCGATCAGCGCCAGCGTGACCCCGCCGTGCACCGCGTCCAGCAGATTGCTGTGCCGGCGTTGGGGAAACATCCGCAGCCGCACCGCCGCGCTGCCATCGGCCAAGGTTTCCTGCCGCACCAGCATGCGCCCCATCACCACCGCGTTGAACCGCGTCTGGTCGGCCAGATCCCACCGATGCCAGCCGGGATAGTCCTCGGCCGGTTCGTGGATAAAGGGGGGCGTGGTCATGCGGGGGCGGTTGGGCGGCGCGATCAGATCGCGCGTTCGGCCTGCATCTTCTTGATTTCGCCGATCGCCCGCGCCGGCGACAGCCCCTTGGGGCAGACATTGGCGCAGTTCATGATCGTGTGGCAGCGATAGAGGCGGAACGGATCTTCGAGTTCGTCGAGCCGTTCGCCGGTCATTTCATCGCGGCTGTCGGCCAGCCAGCGATAGGCCTGCAACAGGATCGCGGGGCCGAGGAACTTGTCCGAATTCCACCAATAGCTGGGGCACGAAGTCGAACAGCAGGCGCACAGGATGCATTCGTACAGCCCGTCAAGCTTTTCGCGCTGTTCGGGGCTTTGCAGCCGTTCCTTGCCCGACGGGGTCGGCGATACCGTCTGCAGCCAGGGACGGATCGAGGCATATTGCGCATAGAAATGGGTGAAATCGGGGACGAGGTCCTTGATCACTTCCATGTGCGGCAGCGGGGTAATCCGCACTTCGCCCTTCAGATCTTCGATCGCGGTGGTGCAGGCCAGGCCATTGCGGCCATTGATGTTCATCGCGCACGATCCGCAGATGCCTTCGCGGCACGACCGGCGGAACGTCAGCGTCGGGTCCTGTTCGGCCTTCATCTTGATCAGCGCGTCGAGCACCATCGGGCCGCAGGCATCCAGATCGATCTCGAACGTGTCATAGCGCGGGTTCTGCCCGCTGTCGGGATCATAGCGATAGACTTTGAATTTGCGCACCCGTCCCTGCGTCGGCGCGGCGTGATGCCGTGATTTGCCGGTGATCGTGGAATTCCGGGGAAGGCTGAACGTCGCCATTTGCGCACCCTGTTGCTGACCATGGATCGGCGCACCGTTCCGGCTCCGGCATGGGGCTGGCTGATGCGGTACAAGTGTCCTTAGCGAAACCGGCGGCATCGGCAAGTACCTGTTGGTGGCACTTGTGCCTGTTCAGCCGAGTCGCGGCGGTGCCCAGCGCAATTCGGTCAGATAGGGCGAGTGCGCGCGCGCCCGCGCCATCACCGCCGGGTCGAGCGTGGCGCTGATCAGCGCGTCCTGATCACCACCCCCGGCGATCGATACGCCGGCCGGATCGATGATCGCCGACTTGCCATCAAAGGCATAGCCGAATTCCTCGCCCGATCGGTTGGCAAAGGCCAGCCACACGCCGTTTTCGCATGCGCGCACGCGGATGATCGCTTCGGCCACCAGCGGAAATTCGGCGCCGCAGGCGGTCGGCGCGATCACCAGATCGGCCCCGCGCAGCGCCAGATCGCGCACGGTTTCGGCAAATTCGGTGTCGTAACAGATCGAAAACCCGATCTGCCAGCCGTTGACGCTGGCCAGCGCGCTGGGCGCATCACCGGCGGCAAACAGCGCGCGCTCGTAATCGCCCCACAGGTTGATCTTGCGATAGCGCAGTTGCAGCGCGCCCGTCGCATCGAGCAGCGCCACGGTATTGTACCGCAGCCCGGCATCGCGTTCGGGAAAGCCGAACGCGATCGCCAGCCGGTGCCGCCGCGCCAGCGCGGCCAGCGCCTGAACCGAGGGCCCATCGGCGGGTTCGCTCGCCGCGATCACCGCGGCGGCATCGAAATAGCCGCTGGTCCACAATTCGGGCAGGATCAGCAGGTCAGTCCCGGCCAGTGCGCCGGTCGCCAGCAACGCCTGCAAGTGGTCAAGCCGTTGCGCCGGGCTGGTGGCGTGGTCGCGGCATTGCCAGATCGCCACATTGAGCGGGGTCAGGCTCATCGCTGTGCGCCTTGGACAAAGGCGATGCCCCAGCCGTGCCGGGGATGACCGACAAGGCGGGGGCGATCAGCGATCATTCGCCAAAGGTGCGCTGCCACCAGCCGCGCCGGGGCGGTGCGGCGGGGTCGTCCGACGGCGCGCCGGCCTCGGCCACCGGAGCAGCCTCAGGCTCGGCCTCGGCCACTGGTGCTGCCTCGGCCGCAGCTTGGGCGCTTTCGGCAACCGCTTCGGTGCTGTCGGCCTTCTTGCGGCGCGCCCGCTTGGGCTTGGCCGCCGCTTCGGGCTCGGCCTGGGCAGCAACTGCCTCCGGTGCTGCTTCTGCTTCTGCCACTGGCTCTGCCGCGACGGGCTCGGCAGCAGCCTTGCGCCGGCTGCGCTTCGGCTTGGGCGCTGCTTCGGAGGCCGGTTCGGCCACGGCTTCGGGCGCAGGTGCGTCCTCGGCTTCGGCTTCGGCCTTCTTGCGTCGGCTGCGCTTGGGCTTGGCCGGTTCGGCTTCGGCAACCGGTGCTTCGACTCCGACCGGCGCGGCTTCGGCTTCGGTCGCCTCGGTCGGGGCCGCTTCGTCGTCACCCACTTCGCCATTGTCGCCGCCGGTGCTGTCGCCCTGGGTCACGCTGCCGTCGCGGTTGCGCCGCTTGCGGTTGCGCCGGCGCCGTTTGCGCCGCACTTCGCCGCCGGCGGCTTCGTCTGCGCTGCCGCGTGCACCGTCGTCGTCTTCGCCGCCTTCGTCATCGCCGTCATCGGCATCGCTGCCGGTCTGGTACTGCTCTTCGCCGGCTTCGCCCCCTTCGGCGCGGTCGCGGTTGCGGCCACGGCGGCGGCGGCGGCGCTTGCGGCGGCTGCCGTCGCCATCCTCGCGCGATTCGCGCGGTTCGCGGGCCGGGCGCTCGTCGGCGGCCTCTTCCTCGTCGGCTTCGTCCTCTTCGTCGATCTCCGGCTCGTCGTCGACCGGTTCGATGATCGGTTCAAACCGCGGTACGAATTCGGGACGCGGCCCGCGCGAGGCGACGCGCATCTTGGCGCCTTCGTTCTCGCCCTCGGGGATCACTTCGACGATCACGCCATAGCGCGCCTCGATCTCGGCGAGATCGGCACGCTTGGTGTTGAGCACGTAGATCGCCGCTTCCTGGCTGGCATAGAGCGTGATCACGCTGCCCTTGCCCTTGGCGGCTTCGTCTTCGATCATCCGCAGCGCCGACAGCCCGGCGGACGAGGCGGTGCGCACCAGCCCCGACCCGTCGCAATGCGGGCAGGCGCGCGTGGTCGCTTCGAGCACACCGGTGCGCAGCCGCTGACGGCTCATTTCCATCAGCCCGAACCCGGAAATCCGCCCGACCTGGATGCGCGCGCGATCGTCCTTGAGCGCGTCCTTCATCGCCTTTTCGACTTTGCGGACGTTCGATCCGTATTCCATGTCGATAAAGTCGATCACCACCAGCCCGGCCATGTCGCGCAGCCGCAACTGCCGCGCGATTTCGCGCGCCGCTTCAAGGTTGGTGGATACGGCGGTCGCCTCGATGCCGTGTTCCTTGGTCGACCGGCCAGAGTTGATGTCGATCGACACCAGCGCTTCGGTCGGGTTGATCACCAGATAGCCGCCGCTGCGCAGTTGCACGACCGGATCGTACATCGCGGTCAACTGGTCTTCGGCGCCATAGCGCTGGAACAGCGGCACCGGGTCGACATAGGCGCGCACCCGCTTGGCATGGCTGGGCATCAGCAGCTTCATGAAATCCTTGGCGGCGCGATAGCCCGCCTCGCCTTCAACCACGACTTCCTCGATGTCGCGGTTGTAGATGTCGCGGATCGCGCGCTTGACCAGATCGCTGTCCGAATGGATCAGCGCCGGCGCCACCGATTTGAGCGTCTGTTCGCGGATATCGTCCCACAGCCGCGCCAGATAATCGAAATCGCGCTTGATCTCGACTTTGGTGCGCTGCAGCCCGGCGGTGCGCACGATGCAGCTCATCGTGCGGGGCAGGCCCAATTCGCCGATGATCGATTTCAGCCGCTTGCGATCGGCCGCCGAATTGATCTTGCGGCTGATCCCGCCGCCATGGCTGGAATTGGGCATCAGCACGCAATAGCGCCCGGCAAGGCTCAGGTACGTGGTCAGCGCCGCGCCCTTGTTGCCGCGTTCTTCCTTGACCACCTGGACCAGCAGCACCTGGCGGCGCTGGATCACGTCCTGGATCTTGTAGCGACGGCGCAGCGCCAGCCGGCGCGCGCGCAGCTCGTCGGCTTCCTTGGCCTGCGGGCGGCCCTGACGGCGACGGCCGCGGCCGCGGCGGCGGCCATTGTCGGCGCCGCCTTCTTCGCCATGGTCTTCTTCGCCGGCATGATCGTCGTGCGCTTCGCCGCCGTGGTCATGCGCATCGTCGCCGTCGTGATCGAATTCCTGGTCGATCATCCCGTCTTCGATCGTCGCGACCTGGTGCTTGTCGCCATTGTCGACTTCGGTCACGCCTTCGTCAAACCGATCGGCCGCGTCATAGCCGCCGTCGTCGTCGTAATCCTCGTCATCCTCTTCGGCGGCGCGCAGCGCGGCCTCTTCCTCGGCGTGGCGGGCTTCTTCGGCCAGCAGCGCCTCGCGGTCTTCCTTGGGGATCTGGTAATAGTCGGGATGGATTTCGCTGAACGCAAGGAACCCGTGGCGATTGCCACCAAAATCCACGAACGCCGCCTGCAACGAGGGTTCGACCCTGGTTACTTTGGCAAGATAGATGTTGCCCTTGATCTGCTTGTGATCGGCGGATTCGAAATCGAACTCTTCAATCCGGTTGCCTTTGAGCACCGCCACCCGGGTTTCTTCCTGGTGGCGCGCATCGATTAGCATGCGCGTTGTCATCAAATAATCTCCACCCGCGCGGCCACGGGATAGCACCCGGGTTCTGCGCGCGGTCTGTTGGTGTGGCGCGAAGGCCGGCCGGGCTGGTTGGCGTCGGGGCCATGGTCCCGATCATGCCGGCGGGTCGCTTCGCGAATGCGGGTTTGCCGGTTCGGAGCAGGGCACGGGGCCAGAACTGCTCGCCGCCCGGCGGCGGTTGGTTTGCATCTGCCGCACCGACGCTGCGCGGCGAAAGGCGCGCGTTGCCGCCAGCCTGTCCCGGACGCGTGGCCCGATGAGCAGCTTTGGCCGACCAGCCGCACGGCCCCCCGATGGGGCGCTCGCTTGGGCTGGACTTTGGCATCGTCATGTGTGGCTTCAACCTCTGGCGCGGGACCGGCCGGCGACCATGGGGTCGGCCTGTTCCGCGCGTGTTCGTCCGGACTGTCCTGCCAACGGCCTTCTCGCGCCCCGGATGGTCTGATCCGGGCAAGTGCGGTATTGCACAGCGCGGGTCAGGGCCGTCGGAATGGGGCCGGTGCCGGGGCAGGCATGCCCGGATTTACGCTGGTTAGCACTCCAATTGCCAAGCGGCAATTAAAACCCGCGTGTTTTTCAAACGGATTCGACCCCTTTTTGATGTCCGGGCGAACCGGCATGCCCGCTGTTGCAACGATCGCCGGCTTCGCGCAAAGGATGATCGCGGCCCGCATGCGGCCGATCGCAAGATGATGGGCAACGGGTGCGCGCTAGGCTGGGGCAGGGTGGTTCGATGCGGCGGCAGGGGCTGACAGCGCTCGCCGCGCTGCTCGTGCTGGCCGCGCTGGGCATGCTCGGCTTGCGCGTCGATCATGCCACCGGGATCAGCAGCGGCGTGCCCGGCTATGTCGTGCGGGTGCCGCTGCCCGATGGCGCGCGGCCGGTCGATCTGCCGCCGATCGAGGGGCCGGCCGATGCCAGCCGCCCGCTGGTGGTGATCGATGCCGGCCATGGCGGGCACGATCCCGGCGCCAGCGGGGTCGATGGCGAACGCGAAAAACGCCTGACGCTGGCGCTGGCTTTGGCGGTGCGCGATGCGCTGATCGCCGATGGCCGCGTGCGCGTGGCGCTGACCCGCAGCGATGACCGCTTTCTGGTGCTTTCCGAACGCGCCGGGATCGCCCGCCGGCTCCATGCCGATGCGTTCCTGTCGATCCATGCCGATGCGGTGGAAAGCGGCGGGCCGGCCTCGGGCGCGACGCTCTACACCTTGTCGGACAAAGGCTCCGACGCGCTGGCCGATGCAGTGGCGGCGCGCGAAAACCGCGTCGATTCGGTCAACGGTGTGGCGCTGGGCGGGCGCGATGATGCGGTGGCGCAGTTCCTTGTCGATCTGTCGCAGCAACGCATGCGCGAGGGATCGGTGACCCTTGCCGAACTGATCCGCCGCGAAGGCGCGGGCCATATCCGTTTTCGCGACGTGCCGGTGCAGCAGGCGGCGTTTGTCGTGCTCAAATCGCTCGATGTCCCCTCGGTCCTGCTCGAAGCCGGCTATGTCAGCAGCCCCGAAGACGTCCATGCCATGCAGTCGCGCGCCTGGCGCGACGGGTTTGGCCAGGCGGTGGCGCACGCGATCGAGATCTTTCTGGCCGATCAGACCGCGGCAGCGGCGGCGCCATGATCGCCGCCCTTGCAAAAAACCGGTTCCCCCCGGTCGGTGCGTTGGGCTAGAGCACCCCGGCAATGGCGTCCGAATTTCCCCCCGACAGCCCTGAACCGGTCGATCCCGACCAGGGCGGGCGCGCCGCATGGCGCATCCGCCGCTATGCCGCCGGCTGGCCGCTGCGGCTGTGGCGCGCGATCACCCGCCGGGGCTGGCCGCGCCGGCTGACCATTGCGGTGCTGGTGCTTGGCCTGCTCTATGGCCTGTTGTGGGTCACCGTCATCCGTACGCTGCCGAGCGCCGACAAGCTGCTGACTTATCAGCCGCCGCTGCCGACGATGGTGCGCGGCAACGATGGCGAGATCGTCTCGACCTATGCCCGCGAACGCCGCGTGCAACTGCGCTATGTCGATTTTCCGCAGCCGCTGATCGGCGCGTTCCTGTCGGCCGAGGACAAATCGTTTTTCAGCCATTACGGCGTCGATCTGACCGGGCTGGGCAGCGCGGTGATCGATTATGCGACCAAGCACGGCACCGGCCAGCGCGCCCGGGGCGGTTCGACGATCACCCAGCAAGTCGCCAAGAACCTGCTGATCGGCAACGAATATTCGGTCACGCGCAAGCTCAAGGAAATGCTGCTGGCGCTGCGCATCGAATCGGTGCTGACCAAGCAGCAGATTCTCGAACTCTATCTCAACGAAATCCCGCTCGGCCGGCAAAGCTTTGGCGTGCAGGCCGCCGCGCGCGCCTATTTCGACAAGGATGTCGGCGATCTGGCGCTGCACGAAGCGGCGTTTCTGGCGATCCTGCCCAAGGCGCCCGAAGAATATGGTCGCGCCAAGTTTGCCGATCGCGCGATGGCGCGGCGCAACTGGGTGCTCGATCAGATGGTCAAGAACGGGTATGTCACCCGCGCCCAGGCCGATGCCGAAAAGGCGCAGCCGCTCGGCCTCGTTGCGCGCCGCGCCGATGGCTATACCACCGATGCCGGCTATTTCCTTGAAGAAGTCCGCCGCCAGCTGATCGACCAGTTCGGCGAAAATGCCGACGATGGCCCCAACAGCGTCTATGCCGGCGGGCTGTGGGTGCGCACGTCGCTCGATACCAAACTGCAGACCGCCGCGCAGGATTCGCTGCGCGCAGAGTTGATGCGCTTTTCGTCGGGGCGCGGCTGGCACGGGCCGATCGCCACGGTCGATCCGGCGCAGTGGCAGGGGCAATTAATCGGCAGCAATCTCGGCCTGCGCTATCAGGACTGGCGGGTTGGCGCGGTGATCGAACGCAGCGGCTCGACCGGGCGGATCGGTTTTGCCGATGGCAGCACCGCGCCGGTGTTCGGGCTGGTCAGCCAGATCAAGCCCGGCGACGTGATCGCGGTCGCCCCCGAAGGCGGCGCCTGGGCCTTGCGCATCCTGCCCGAAGTATCGGGCGGGATGGTCGTGCAAGACCCCGAAAACGGCCGCGTGCTGGCGATGCAGGGCGGGTTTGACGCGCGACTGGGTTCGTTCAACCGCGCCACCCAGGCCAATCGCCAGCCGGGTTCGGCGATCAAGCCGTTCGTCTATGCCACCGCGCTCGACAATGGCATGACCCCGGCCTCGATCGTGCTCGACGGGCCGTTCTGCGTCTATCAGGGCGCGGCGCTGGGGCAGAAATGTTTCAAGAACTTTGGCGATGAAGGCGCCGGCGGCAGCCACACCATGCGCTGGGGGCTGGAACAGTCGCGCAACCTGATGACCGTGCGCATCGCCAACGATATCGGCATGGACAAAGTGGTGCGCACGATCAAGGCGGTCGGCATCGGCGATTACCAGCCCTATCTGTCGATCGCGCTCGGCGCCGGCGACACCACCGTGGCGCGGCTGGTCAATGCCTATGGCGCGCTCGCCGATCATGGCCGGCTGCATGATCAGACCTTGATCGACTATGTCCAGGATCGCAATGGCAAGGTGATCTGGCGCGCCGACAAGCGCACGTGCGATACCTGCCTGATGCCGCAATGGGATGGCAAGCCGATGCCCCGGCTCAAACCCACCGGCCGCCAGGCGCTCGATGCGCGCACCGCCTATCAGGTGGTGCACATGCTCGAAGGGGTGATCGTGCGCGGCACCGCCGCGATGCTGCGCGATCTTGATCTGCCGCTGTTCGGCAAGACCGGCACCACTTCCGGCCCGACCAACGTGTGGTTTGTCGGCGGCTCGCGCCAGATCATCGCCGGGATCTATCTCGGCTATGATCAGCCGCGCAGCCTCGGCGGCTATGCCCAGGGCGGGCGGATTGCCGCCCCGGTGTTCAAACAGTTTGTGACCGCCACGCGCGACCGCTGGCATTCGATGCCTTTCGTCGCCCCCGAAGGCGTGCGGCTGGCGCGGATCGACCGCGTTTCGGGCAAGCATGTGTTCGACGGCACCCCCGATGATCGCGATCCGCAAGCCGCGGTGATCTGGGAAGCGTTCAAACCCGACAGCGAACCGCGCCGCACCGGCCGCGACTTGCAGGTATCGACGCGCCAGGCGGTGCTCGACGCGTTGCACAAGGCCTATGACGCACGCTACGGCGTGGTCGCCCCGCCTGCCGATGCCGGCGGCGGTGATGAAGCGGTAGCGATCCCCTGAGCCTGCCGGGCTCGCTGATTTATGCAATTGATGTGGAAGGAAAAACCCTCCCTTCCCGGTTCGTCCTGAGCTTGTCGAAGGACGCGCGCCAACCCCCGCCCCACGTGCTGAAAAAATGCGCCAAGCCACACGTATGCGCGCGTCCTTCGTCGAGCTCAGGACGAACCGGTCTTAAGTGATTCAGGTACTTGGCAGTTCGCAGGTGTGCGCTAACCCTTCCGGGCATACCGCCATCGGCGCTTGAGCGCGCACCGATCTGTGATACTCTCGCGCCCATGACCAAACACACCCCTGCACTCCGCCCGTTCACCGCGCTGGCCGCTGCCGCCTTGGCGCTGGTTCCGTTTGCCGCGCATGCCGATCTGGCGACCGGCACGATCGCCCCCGATTTTGCCACCACCGGCGCGCTGGCGGGCAAGGAATTGCCCGTCTCGCTCAAGGCGCTGCTCGCCAAGGGCGCGGTGGTGCTCTATTTTTATCCCAAGGCCTTCACCCCCGGCTGCACGATGGAGGCGCATGCCTTTGCCGAAGCCAGCGATGAATTCGCCAAGGCCGGCGCCACCGTGGTCGGCATGTCGAACGACAGCGTCGAGGCGCTCAAGAAATTTTCCGAACTCGATTGCCGCAACAAGTTCACCGTCGCCGCCGCCACCCCGGCGGTGATCAAGGCCTATGACGTGCCGCTGGTCGCCGGCGGCAAGGATACCGGCCTGGCCAGCCGCACCAGCTATGTCATCGCGCCCGACGGGCGGATCGTGTTTGTGCACACCGACATGGACTGGCACAGCCACGTCGAACAGACGCTCGCCGTGGTGCAAAAGCTCAACCACGAACACTGATTGGCGCCAAGACCGCTTTACAAGCTGCGCCGCTTCGCTAAGCGGCGCAGCTTGTCGGTTTTGTGACGGCTTGGAGTTTTTGCGATCATGCGTGCCGAGGGGCAGGCCCATATCGACCGGATCGAAAGCGCGCTGGCGCTGGTGCGCAAATTCCTGGTGTGGGATCGCGCCGTGCGCCGGCTCGACGAATTGAACGCGCGGGTCGAAGATCCCCGGCTGTGGGATGATCCCAAGGGCGCCGAAGCGGTGATGCGCGAACGCCGCCGGCTTGAAGCGTCGATCGGCGCGGTCAACCAGATCAGCCGCGAAATGGCCGATGCGGTCGAATTCATCGAACTGGGCGAAGCCGAAGGCGACGATGCCACCGTGGCCGAAGGGCTGGCCACGCTCGCCGCGCTGGCCGAACGCGCCGATGCCGACAAAGTCCAGGCGCTGCTGGCGGGCGAAGCCGATGCCAACAATGCCTTCCTCGAAGTCCACGCCGGGGCCGGCGGCACCGAAAGCCAGGACTGGGCGGAAATGTTGCAGCGGATGTATACCCGCTGGGCCGAACGCCACGGCTACAAAGTCGAACTGGTCGATTACCACGCCGGCGAAGCTGCCGGGATCAAGAGCGCCACGCTGCTGATCAAGGGCGAAAACGCCTATGGCTATGCCAAGACCGAAAGCGGCGTGCACCGGCTGGTGCGGATCAGCCCCTATGACAGCTCGGCGCGGCGTCACACCAGTTTCAGCTCAGTCTGGGTCTATCCCGAAATCGACGACAATATCGATATCGAGATCAACCCCGCCGACCTGAAGATGGATACCTATCGCGCCTCGGGCGCGGGCGGTCAGCACGTCAACACCACCGATTCGGCGGTGCGCATCACCCACATCCCCAGCGGCATCATCGTCGCCAGTCAGTCGGACCGCAGCCAGCACAAGAACCGCGCCACCGCGATGGGCATGCTGCGCGCTCGGCTCTACGAGGCCGAACTGGCCAAGCGCGAAGCCGCCGCCAGCGGCGAATATGCCGCCAAGACCGAAATCGGCTGGGGGCATCAGATCCGCAGCTATGTTCTGCAACCGTACCAGCAGGTCAAGGATCTGCGCACCGGGGTGGTCAGCACGAGCCCGAGCGATGTGCTCGACGGCGCGCTCGATCCGTTCATGGCCGCCGCGCTGTCGCAACGGGTGACCGGTGAAAAGGTCGCGGTGACCGATGACGATTGATCCGGCAGGGCTGCGGATCAACGCGTAATTTTGTCAAAATAAAGGCAAACCGCTTTTGCTTTGTATCAAAAGCGCCTAATCTGGCGCGACGCAAAGCACGGGGGTGGCAGCGCGCACACGGCGATACTCGCTGTCGGACGGTTCCGGCAGTGGCGGGGTTGAAGGCGAGACATGGCAGTTTTCAAAGGTTTGAATCCGATTGTTTATGGCGGGCGTGAAGTTTGGCCGCTGGTTGAAGGCGGCAAGGGCGTCGCCGCGACCAACCATGCCAGTTCGGGCGCCTGGGCGGCGGCGGGCGGCATCGGCACGGTCAGCGCGGTCAATGCCGACAGCTACGACCCCACCGGCAAGATCATTCCGCAGCTCTATCCGCAGCTGACCCGGCGCGAACGCCACGAACAGCTGATCCGCTATGCCATCGACGGCGCGGTCGAACAGGTTCGCCGCGCCTATGACATTGCCAGCGGGCGCGGCGCGATCAACATCAACGTGCTGTGGGAAATGGGCGGCGCGCAGGCGGTGCTCGAAGGCGTGCTGGAAAAGACGCGCGGGCTGGTCACCGGGGTCACCTGCGGCGCCGGCATGCCCTATCGCCTGTCGGAAATCGCCGCGCGGTTCAATGTCAGCTATCTGCCGATCGTGTCGTCGGGCCGGGCGTTCCGCGCGCTGTGGAAACGCGCCTATCACAAAGTGGCGCATCTGATGGCGGCGGTGGTCTATGAAGACCCCTGGCTGGCCGGTGGCCACAACGGCCTGTCGAATGCCGAAGATCCGCGCAAACCCGAGGATCCCTATCCCCGCGTCAAGGCGCTGCGCGATACCATGCGCGCCGAAGGCGTGCCCGACAGCGTGCCGATCGTGATGGCCGGCGGGGTTTGGTTCCTGCGCGAATGGAACGACTGGATCGACAATCCCGAACTGGGCGCGATCGCCTTTCAATTCGGCACCCGTCCGCTGCTGACCGAAGAAAGCCCGATCCCGCAGGCGTGGAAGGACCATCTGCGCACGCTCGAGCCGGGCGATGTGCTGCTCCACCGCTTTTCGCCGACCGGGTTCTATTCCTCGGCGGTGCGCAATCCGTTTCTGCGCAGCCTCGAAGACCGCAGCGCCCGCCAGATCCCCTATTCGCGCGTCGCCGCCGGCGAACATACCGTGCAGTTGGATGTCGGGGTCAAAGGCAAGAATTTCTGGGTTGCCCCGGCCGATCTCGACCGCGCGCGCGGGTGGGTGGCGCAAGGGTTCGCCCATGCGCTGCGCACGCCCGACGATACCATCGTGTTCGTTTCGGCCGCCGAACGCGACACCATCCGCAGCGATCAGGCCGATTGCATGGGTTGCCTGTCGCATTGCGGATTTTCCTCGTGGAAGGACCACGACGATTATTCGACCGGCCGGCTGGCCGATCCGCGCAGCTTCTGCATTCAGAAAACGCTGCAGGACATCGCCCATGGTGGCGATATCGACCAGAACCTGATGTTCGCCGGCCACGCCGCCTATCGCTTCAAGCAGGACCCGTTCTATTCCAACAACTTTACCCCGACGGTGAAGCAGTTGGTCGATCGCATCCTGACCGGGGATTGATCGCGCGGCGGTTGTTGCATGCTTTGGCCCCTCTCCGTCAGGGGCTGAAGCATGCAAACAACTGGTTCAGGCATACCCAAAAAAACCAAATCCGCTCATCCTGAGCCTGTCGAAGGATGCGCGCAGACGTGTGTCTTGGCGCAGGTATGCCGCGCGTGGGGCCGGCGTTGGCGCGCATCATTAGCTAACGCTGGCCTGCGGCTCGACAGGCTCAGGATGAGCGGATGTCTTTTAAAACAGATGCTTGGCTGGTTGGGTGGATGCTTTTTCCGTCAGGGAGGGGAGCCAAACCGCTAATCCGCGCCGACTTCCTCGGCCTCGGGCACGCGCATCGGTACGACCATCGCCACCATCAGCGCGGCGATCGCACTACCGATCGCGCAGAATACCAGCACCACCGCGCAGGCGACGGCCTGGGCCACCACCTGCCGCACCGGGCCCATGCCGGCGGCATAGCCGCTGCCGCCCAGCGTGCCGGCGATCAGCGGCGCGGCGAGCATGGCACCGGCGAGGCCCGCGCCGCCGTGGACGGCGATCACCCCCAAGGCATCATCAATCGCGGCGCGGTGCAGCCAGCGCGCGATCACGCGGCTGACCAGCGCGCCGCTCACCCCGGCGACGATCGCGCCGCCCGGCGCGTACCATGCCAGCGCCGCGCTCGCCGCGATCAGCCCCGCCAGCGCGCCGCGCATCAGCGACAGTGGCGCGATCCGGCCCGCGCCGATCGCATCGATCATCGCCCAGACCAGCGCCCCGGCGGCACTCGCGGCAAAGCCGTTGACCAGCGCCGATCCGGCATCGTCGCCGGCGCCCAGCGTGCCCGCTGCGGTCAGCGCGAGCAGCGCACAGAGCATCATCCAGCCGCCCGCCAGCGCCGGCCCCGGCGCCTGCGGCTGGCCTTGGCCCGGCGCGCGCGGTCCGATCAGCAGCGTCAGCACCAGCGCGGAAACCCCGGCGCAGCCGTGGATGGTCAGCGCACCGCCGCTGTCGATCGCGCCCAGCCGCGTCTGCAGCCAGCCGCCACCGGCCAGCCAATGCGTCAGCGGCGCCTGCACCAGCAGCGCCCACAGCGCCGCCATCGGCACCGCCCAGGCGGTTGCGCCGCGTTCGGCCCAGCCGCCGCTCAGGATCAGCGCGGCGAGCACCGCGCAGGCCAGTTGCACCAGCACCAGCGCGATTTCGGGCACCGCCGCATCGCCGCGCACATTGGCCAGATCGATCAGCATCCAGGCATTGCCGCTGCCCAGCCAGCCATTGGTCACCGCGCCATAGGCCACGGTATAGCCGACTAGCACGGTGATCAGCGTAACCGCAGCAGCGATCGCCACCAGTTGCGTGGCGATCGTGCCGGCCGCCCGCGCGCGCACCGCGCCGCCAAACGCCAGCACCACCCCCGGCACCCCGATCGCCAGCGCGATCAGCGCCGCGCCAAGCACAAAGGCGGTATCGCCGGTATCGGCAACATCGGTCGCCGCCGCCGTCTGGGCATGCGCCAGCGCCGGCAAAGCGGCCAGCGCCAGGGTCAGCGCAGATTTGACAAAGGATCGCAGGGTCATCGCGCTGTCATGCGCGAGATGTGCTTAACATCCCGCTACCGCCAGCCGATCAGCACCTGATCGGGCGGGCGATGGCCATCGGCCCAGAAGCGGATATTGGCGATCACTTTTTCGCCCGAGGCGATCCGCCCTTCGACCGTGGCGCTGCCCATATGCGGCAGGATCGCCACATTGGGATGATCGCGCAGGCGTTGATCGACCAGCGGTTCGTGTTCGAACACGTCGAGCCCGGCGCCGCCGAGGTGCCCGGCGGTCAGCGCGGCGATCATCGCCGATTCTTCAACGATCGTGCCGCGCGCGGTGTTGATGATGAATGCGCCCGGCTTCATCAGCGCGATCCGCCGCGCATCGATCAGATGGCGCGTTTCGGGCGTGGCCGGGCAATGCAGCGTCAGGATGTCGGTCACGCGCAGCATGGCATCGAGATCGGGTTCAAACCGCGCGCCCAGCATGGTTTCGAGCGCGGTCGGCACGCGCTGGCGGTTGTGATAGACCACCTCCAGCCCGAACGCGCGCGCGCGGTGCGCCACTGCCTGGCCGATCCGGCCCATCCCGACAATCCCCAGCACGCGCCCGCCGACGCGATGGCCGAGCAGCGTCGACGGCGCCCAGCCGGTCCATTGCCCGGCGCGCAGGATGCGCCCGCCCTGATTCATCCGCCGGGTGACCGACAATACCAGCGCCATCGTCATGTCGGCGGTATCGTCGGTGAACACGCCCGGGGTATTGGTCACCATGATCCGCCGCGCCTGCGCGGCGGTGCAGTCGATATGGTCGATCCCGGCGCCAAAATTGGCGATCAGCCGCAGCCGGGGCGGCGCGGCGGCGATCAGCTCGGCATCGATGGTGTCGGTCACGGTGGGCACCAGCACGTCGGCATCGGCCATCGCCGCCGCCAGTTCGTCGCGCGAAAACGGGTGGTCATCCTCATTGCGCACCAGATCGAACAATTCGGCCATGCGCGATTCGGTTTCGGGCAGCAGCCGGCGGGTAACGATCACGCGCGGTTTGCCGGCAATCCGGCGCGATTCGGTCTGGCTGGCTTGCGGCGGGGGCTTGTGGGGCATGCCCTATCGCTATGCCGCGCGCGGGGCGGGGGTCAAGGGGTGGTCTTGTCCTTAACCGGCAATGCCCCTATCGCAGCGCGTGATGACTCACCCCTTGCGGCGCTTGCGCCTGGTTCTGCCCCTGATCGCATTGCTGGCGTGCCAGGCCCATGCCGCCGCCAGCGACGGCCCGCCCTATTGGGTGTCGCTGCGCGCCAGCCAGTCGAACATGCGGGTGGGGCCGGGGCGCGATTATCGCATCAACTGGATCTATCAGCGCGCCGGGCTGCCGCTCAAAGTGCTGCGCGAAATGCAGGGCTGGGTGCTGGTCGAAGACCCCGACGGCGCGCGCGGCTGGATGCTGACCCAGTTCGTCTCGCGCAAGGCGCGCATGGCGATGGTGCGCGGCGCGGTGACCGAAATCCGCGAAAGCCGCGATGGCAGCGGCCGCGTGCTGTGGCGCGCGCAACCCGGCGTGATCGCCCGGCTGGGTGATTGCAGCGCCGGCTGGTGCAAGGTCGATATCGACGGCCGCCAGGGCTATGTCGCGCAATCCGCGCTGTGGGGTGCCGAGGCGCCGTGAATTGACAATGGCCCCTCTCCTTCAGGGGCTACGGCATTCACAAAGCTGGTTCAGGAATACCCAAAATCCCAAATCCGGTTCGTCCTGAGCCTGTCGAAGGACGCGCGTCGACGTGTGGCCGGGCGCTTTTTTTCAGCGCGTGGGGCGGGCCTTGGCGCGCGTCCTTCGACAGGCTCAGGACGAACCGATGGGTTATAGATCAGATACTTGGTTGATTGAGTCATTCCGCTCCCCTGACGGGGAGCGGAATCGGCAGCTTACTTCCCCGGCATGCTCGCATCGCGGGCGGCGCGGAATTCGTCGCCGGGGTGCCAGTTGGGCCAGATCGTGCTGTCGGCCAGACGGCGGCCGAGGTGATAGAACAAGTTCACATCCTCGCTGATCCCCGACCAGTCCCAGCTGTCGTTGTATTCATCGCTGGGCTGGTGATAGCGGTGCGCAACATAGTCTTCGGCCGCCGCTTCGCCCGCCGCCTTGCCGCCATTGACCAGATCGGTGCCGCGCCCGATCGCAAACATCGGCACCCCGCGCTTGGCCAGGCTGAAATGGTCTGAGCGGTAATAATGCCCGCGTTCGGCATGGTCTTCGGCGGTTTCGTGCAGCCCTTCGGCGGCGAGTTCGGCGCGGAACAGGTCGGTCAGATCGGACTTGTCGCCGCCGGTCATCGCATAGTCGCGCGCCACGCCCGACGGCAGCAGCCCGTCCATGTTTACCCCGCCCACGGTATGCGCCAACGGGAAGACCGGATGGGTGGCATAATATTCCGAACCCAGCAGCCCGGATTCCTCGAGCGTCAGCGCGATGAACACCTGGGTGCGCGCGGCGGGGCCGGCGGCGACATTGGCCTTGGCCAGCGCCAGCAGCGAGGCGATGCCGGTGGCATTGTCGACCGCGCCGTTGCAGATGCCGTCACCGCGTGCATCGGGGGTGCAATGGCCCAGATGGTCCCAGTGCGCGCTGTACAGCACGACGTCTTCGGGATGGCTGGTCCCCGGCAGCACGCCGATCACATTGTGCGACATCGCCGTGGCGATGGTGTTGGCAAAGCCCAGGCTGGCGGTCAGCCCCAGCGGCACGGCATGGAATCCCTTGACGCGCGCGGCCTGTTCCAGCGCGGCAAGGTCAAGCCCGGCGGCAGCAAAGGTGCGCGCGGCGGTCTGGTGCTGGATCCAGCCATTGACCTGGGTCTGGCTCATCCCGTGATCGGCGCTGGCGACAAAGCGCTGGCCGCCCGACCAGCTTGATTGCACCACGTTCCAGCCATAGGCGGCGGGAAAGCTGTCGTGGATGATCAGCGCGCCCGCCGCGCCCTGCCGCGCCGCTTCTTCGAATTTGTAGGTCCAGCGGCCGTAATAGGTCATCCGCCGGCCCTTGAACGGGCCATCTTCGCCGGTCATCCAGTAATCGGGATCGTTGATCAGGATCACCGCGATCTTGCCGTGCATGTCCACGCCGGCATAATCGTTCCAGCCCAGTTCGGGCGCATTGATGCCGAACCCGACAAACACCAGCGGCGCATCGGTCAGCCGGGTCTGCGCGACTTCGCGATAGCTGCCGACAACAAAATCGCTGCCAAAGCTGAAATCGAGCGCCTGGCCTTTGCCGCGAATGGCCAGCGGACTGTGGTCGTGCCCGGTGATCGTGACCGTCGGCACGTCCTGCAACCAGCCGCCGTTGACCCCCGGTTTCAGCCCCAGCGCGGCGAATTTGCCGACGATGTAATCAAGCACTTTGGGTTCGGCCGCAGTGCCCGGCGCGCGCCCTTCGAATGCGTCGGAGGCGAGCGTGCGCACCGCATCGCGCATCAGCGCAACATCGGGGGTTATCGCCGGATCGGCCGCCAGCGCGGGGGTGGCGGCGATCATCGCGAGGCTGGCGATCGAGGCAAGCAGGGGGCGGATCATCGGCAGGGGGTCCTTGAGCAGAGGAGGAAGCGATCAGGCGTGGCGGCTGGCGGCGATGTAGTCATCGATCCGGCTGGCCAGCACCGGCAGCGGCATCGCCCCGGCAAGCAGCCCGGCATCGTGGAAGGTGCGGATATCGAACGCACTGCCCAGCGCGGCCTTGGCCTTTTCGCGCAGCCGCAGCCATTCGATCTTGCCCAGCATGTAGCTGCAGGCCTGACCCGGCCACACGCAATAGCGTTCGATTTCGGTAATCGCGCCGCTTTCGGGATCGCCCAGCGTATCGCTGTAAAACGCCACCGCGCGTTCGCGGCTCCAGTCCTTGGCATGCATGCCGCTGTCGACCACCAGCCGCACCGCGCGCAGCAGCGCATCGTGCAATTGCCCGACGTGGCCGAACGGATCGTCGCGATAGAGCCCCATTTCGACCGCCAGCTGTTCGGCATAGAGCGCCCAGCCTTCGCCATAGCCCGAATAGAACTGGATCTTGCGCAGATTGGGCAGATCGGTTTCCTGCGCCAGGCTGCCCTGCAAGTGGTGGCCGGGAATGCCTTCGTGATAGGTCAGCGTGGGCATCAGAAAGCGCGGGGTTTCGGCGGTATCGCGCAAATTGATGTAATAGGCGCCGGCGCGCGCGCCATCGAGCGAGCCCGACTGGTAATAGCCGCCCGGCGCACCCGCCTCGGTGTTGACCGGCACGCGCCGGATCGCCAGCTTCGCCTTGGGCAGCGTGCCGAACCATTGCGGCAGCAGCGGCATGATCCGTTCGACCAGCTTGTTGAGATCGTCGATCAGTTGCGTCTTGCCGGCGTCGGTGTTGGGATAGCGCTGGCGCGGATCTTCGAACAGCGCGCGCAGCCGTTTGCCGACCGGGCCTTTGCTCATCCCCTGGCGCGACAGGATCTGGTGGATTTCGGCATTCAGGCTGGTGATCAGATCATTGCCGGTGCGGTGGATTTCGTCCGGCGCCATCGTGCTGGTGGTGTAGTTTTTCAGGTTCAGCGCATAGATCGCCTCGCCATGCGGCAGCCGCGCCACCCCGGCGCTATGCACCGCATGCGGCAACAGGCTGTCGAGCAGCGCGACCTGGCGATCGAGCGCGGGCTGGATCCGCGCGGTATAGATCGCGCTCGCCCGGGCCTGCCAGTCGCCCGCGATCCCGGCATCATGCGCGCGGCGCGCCAGCGATTGCACCAGATTGGCCTTGTCCGCCGGAGCATCGCGCAGCTGGCGCATCTGCAACAGCGCCTTGGTCAGCACGAAATCGGGCGGCACCACACCCAGCGCGACATCGTGCCGGCATGCTTCGCTTTCCTGATCGATCGCAGTGGCAAACTGGTCGAGCCGCGACAGATAGCTTTCGGCATCGGCGGCAGTGGCAATGCTGTGCTGGGTATCGAGGAAATCGGGAATGCCCTGATAGGCGCCGGTGAGCTGGCTGAGCACATAAGGGCTGCCGGCAAAGGGCAGCTCACGGTTGGCGGTGTCCTGCAATTCGGCGCCGAACAGCAGCGAATCGAGGCTGGCGCGGGTCAGGCTGCTCAGCCCTTCGCGCGGGATCGCGCGCAGCGCCGCCAATTGCGCGCGGGTGCGTGCCTTGTCTGCCTCCCATGCGGCGAGCGAGCGGTCATCGAGCATGGCCTTGGCGCCCTGCCGGCTGCCGCTGTCGAGCCCGAGCGAGGTGACCATTTCGGGCGAACGATCGAGCGCCTGATCGAATTGCAGCTCGAACAGCGTGGCGGCGGCGCCATCGGCGGTGCCCGCCTGCGCCCGGCCGGCCAGACCCAGCCCGGCCAGCGCGGCGGTGGCGGCCCCGGCCTTCAACAGTGATCTGCGGTCCATGCGGCTTTGCTCCTTTGCGTGGCAGGCGTGACGGGCGGGAATGGCATGACCGATTTTTGATTGCAATTGCCAAGCTTTGCCCGAAAAACCGCTGGCACGACAAGACACGCCGCGATCGCGGTACGGGGGACGAGTGGGCATGAATCGCAATCTGGTCAGGGGCATATTGGTCGGCGGCTTGGCCGGGCTGCTGTTCGGGTTTGATACCGCGGTAATCGCCGGCACCACCCAGGGCCTGACCCGCGCTTTCGCGCTCGATCCGGTGCAACTGGGCTGGACGGTGTCGAGCGCGCTGTGGGGCACTTTGGCCGGTGCGCTGCTCGCCGGGGTGCCGGGCGACCGGTTCGGCGCGCGCACCTGTCTGCGGGTAATCGCGCTGATGTATGTGGTGTCGGCGGTCGGCTGTTTTGCCGCGCCCAATCTGCCGGTGCTGATTGCCGCGCGGGTGCTCGCCGGGCTGGCGGTGGGCGCCTCGTCGGTGCTGGCGCCGACCTATCTGGCCGAAATTGCGCCGGCGCGCGAGCGCGGGGCGTTGGTCGGGATGTTTCAGCTCAATATCGTCGCCGGCATTCTGGTTGCCTATTGCAGCAATGCGCTGATCGGCATGCTGGCGCTCGGCGCGATGGAATGGCGGTGGAAATTCGGGGTGACTGCCGCGCCCGCGCTGGTGCTGGCGCTGCTGCTGCTGACCATTCCCAACAGTCCGCGCTGGCTGGCGAGCAAGGGCCGGCGCGACGAGGCGGCGCGGGTGCTCGCCGCTACCGGCTGCGACGATGTCGAACGCGATCTGGCCGCCTATGCCGCCGGGCAGGGCGATGCCCGGCTGTCGTGGGCGCGCCATCGCCGGCCGATCATGCTGGCGGTGCTGGTGGCGTTCTTCAACCAGATGTCGGGAATCAACGCCATCCTCTATTATCTCAACGATATTTTTGCCGCCGCCGGGTTTGGCGCGCTGTCCGCCGATTGGCAGTCGGTGATCATCGGCGCGACCAATCTGGTGTTCACCGTGCTGGCGCTGGGGGTGATCGATCGGCTGGGGCGGCGCACGCTGCTGCTGACCGGGTCGGTCGGGCTGGTGCTGACGCTGGCGGGGGTGGCCTATGTGCAATTGACCGGCACGCATCAGGCGCTGTTGCTGCCGCTGCTGATCGGGTTCATCGCCGCCTTCGCCTTTTCGCAAGGGGCGGTGATCTGGGTCTATATCGCCGAAGTGTTCCCCACCGCGGTGCGCGCGCGGGGGCAGGCGCTGGGCAGTTCGACCCACTGGCTGATGGACGCGCTGATCGCCACCGCCTTTCCGGTGATCGCGACGACATCACGCGGGGCACCGTTCGTGGTGTTTGCGCTGGCGATGGTCGCGCAATTCGTGGTGGTCTGGCTGGTGTTTCCCGAAACGCGGCAGATCACGCTGGAGGATATGCATGGTGCCATCGGCCGTGCGGCATGATCCGCCGGCTGGGCATCGCGCTGGCGCTGCTGTGCATGGCCAATAACGTGCCGATCCCGCCGCGCGCCGCCGATCCGCAGCGGCCGCAGCGCCATTTCACCCCGCCTTCGGGGTGGATGAATGATCCCAACGGGCTGGTCCATATCGGCGGCTGGTATCATCTGTTTTATCAGCACAACCCGGATGCGATCGTGTGGGGGCCGATGCATTGGGGGCATGCGGTCAGCCGCGATCTGGTCCATTGGCACGATCGCCCGATCGCGCTGGCGCCCGATGCCCACGGCACCATTTTCAGCGGCAGCGTTGTGGTCGATCGGCGCAACAGCAGCGGCCTGTCGCCCGATCATCGCGTGCCGTTGATCGCGCTGTTTACCTATCACGACGAAGCGGCGCGCGCCGCCAGCGGCCTGCCGCAAAGCCAGGGGCTGGCCTACAGTCTCGATGAGGGCGAAACCTGGACCAAATATGCCGGCAATCCGGTGCTGCGCCCGGCGGCGGGGCAGGCCGATTTCCGCGATCCCAAGCTGGTCTGGTACGCGCCGGCGCGCCGCTGGATCATGGTGCTGGCGGTGGGCGACCATGTCGAGTTCTATTCCTCGCGCAATGTGCGGCAATGGACGCTGGCCGGGCGGTTTGCTCCGCCGCAGCCGGCCGATGGCGGGGTGTGGGAATGCCCCGATCTGTTTCCGGTGCGCGATGCGCGCGGGGTGCGGCATTGGGTGCTGCTGCATTCGGTGATCAAGGGCGGCCCCAATGGCGGCACCGCCACGCGCTATTGGGTCGGGCAATTCGATGGCCACCACTTTGTACCCGAAGGTGGCCCGGATGCCGCCCCGCACTGGCTCGACTGGGGCCGCGACAACTATGCCGGGGTGACCTTTGCCAATGCCCCCGGCGGTGATCGCCATCCTTTGCTGATCGGCTGGATGGCCAATTGGGTCTATGCCGACAAAGTGCCGGCGCAAACCTGGCGCGGGGCGATGACGATCGCGCGCCGGCTGACGCTGCAAAGGCTGGATGACGGAACCCACGTGCTGTTGCAGCAACCGGTCGATGATACGGCGCTTGCGGCGACGCGGCACCCGCCGTTCACCGTAACCGGTGCGCACGACGTGCCGACGGGGCCGGGGGCGCCAGCGCGGATCAGCCTGAGCTTTGCGCGCGGGCACAGCCTGAGTGTCGAATTGAGCAATGCGGCGGGCGAAACCTACCGCATCGGCTATGACGCTGCGCGCAACCAATTTGTCAGCGACCGCACCCGATCGGGCCAGGTCGATTTCGCGCCCGAATTCGCCTCGGTCGATCATGCCCCCCGGCTGGTGCAGGCGCCGGCGGTCTCGCTTGATCTGGTGATCGACCGCAGCAGTGTCGAGGCCTTTGCCGACCACGGCGCCACGGTGATGACCACCGCGCTGTTCCCGCGCGCGCCATATACCCGCGTGCGGCTGATCGCCGATGGCGCGCCGGTGCCGATCGCCGCGCTGGCGATCACGGTTCGCCCGCAAGGCTGAAGCGCCGATCAGACCGCCTTGCCCATCACCCAGCGATCGAGCGACCAGGTCCCGGGGCCGCGCACGATGATCACCAGCAGCAGGCCGAGCCACAGGCTGTGTTCGCTCCACCACGCATCGGGATAGATGAACAGCTGGATCACCAGAGTCATCGCCGCCATGCCCAGCGCGGCAAACCGGCCGAACAGCCCGAGCACCAGCATGACCGGCAAGAGGTGTTCCATCGCCATCGTCAGCGGCGCCATCACTTGCGGAAACGGCATGTGGAATTCATCGCGGAACAGATCGACCTGGCCGTCTTTCAGGCCAAACCAGGTGCCTTCGGCGCGGCGGGTTTCCCCGGCGGCCCAGAAGATGTGGCCGGCGGTCACGCGGACAAACAGCAGCAAGGCGGCTTCGGGCAGTTTGGCGAACAGGCGGTTCACCTGACGGATCAGCGAAAGCATCACGAGTCTCCTGGGTACAGGCCCTCGGCCGCCGGTCGGCAGCATCGGGCGATCACGAATGGTGGCAGGCGGTGGCCGCGCAGCCGGCGCGGCAAAGGATCAGGGGAGGGCGACCGGGGCGGCAAAAGCGGCAGAAGAAGTGGTCATCGGGCATCCCCCAAAAAATCATCGTGCAGTGGTGCCGCCGCAGCGGCCCCATCTGCCATTCGCGGGGCAGCGCCATCGGGTTACACCCGCAGCACGTTTTTTTGATCGCCGCCTGCCCCTTGGGGTCATGTCATTTGGCGCGGGCAGCGGCTAGGGAGCAGATACGCGAGCACAAACCCGGCAAAAATGCGTGATGCGATGCATTTTGCGACTGGTTTTGCTGCGCACGATATTGCACAATTTCCCGTGGCCTGTTTTCAACCAAGGGCACGGGACTATGCCTTACCTGGGGAGAATGTGATGATGCATGCACGATCGACGGTTCGGTTTGGCGGTTTGCTGGTCTGCGTGGCCGCATCGGGTCTGATGCTGGCCGCTTGCTCAAAGAAGGCGGATGATTCGGGTGCGGATGCCGCTCCGGCTGCGGCCACCACCACCGCTGCTGCTGCTGCCGATGCGGCGGCGCCGGCTGCGGCCAAGGCGCCTGCGGCCGACAACACCGACACCATTTCGGGTGCGAAGCTGGCCAGCTTCACCGGCGATGCCGACAAGGGCAAGGCCGCGTTTGCCACCTGCACCACCTGCCACGCGATCGAAGCGGGCGTGAACAAGATCGGCCCCTCGCTGCATGGCGTGGTCGGCCGCCCCGCCGGCTCGATCGCCGGCTATGCCTATTCGTCGGCCAACAAGGGCAGCGGCATCACCTGGACCCCGGAAAAGCTGTTCCAGTATCTGGAAAACCCGCAGCGCGTGGTGCCGGGCACCAAGATGAGCTTCCCCGGCTGGAGCGACCCGCAAAAGCGCGCCGACGTGATCGCCTATCTCAAGGCCAACAGCTAATCCTTGCATCATGGGGTGATGGCCCCGTCTCCCCCCTCCCCTTCAGGGGAGGGGCCGGGGGTGGGGGTTCTCGACCGGGCGCAGTGCCCAAGGCGCGCCCCCACCCCAACCCCTCCCCTGAAGGGGAGGGGCTTGATGATTGTTTGATATCGCGGTGTGGCGTTCGCCGCCGCATTGATGAAAAACCCGGCCATGCGCTGTGCATGGCCGGGTTTTTCATGCCCGGCGATGCCGCCGCGCCAGATCGGCGAGATTGAGCGGAAACGATCCGAGCAGCAGCGCGGCGATCCACCACCAGCCCATGCCGGCCAATGCCGCGCGCAGCGCCAGCAGCATCATCGCACCCGGCAGCAGGCACAGCGTGGCATCAAGGCCGCGCCAGCGCAGTGGCCCCACCAGCACCAGCCATTCCAGCGCGATCACCGCCAGCACGATGTCGATCGCATGGCCGCTGGCAAACAGCCACGCCATCGTGCCACTGATCGCAGCGAGAGTCAGGAAAACGGCCCGTTGAGCTTGACGATGGTCATCGTCAGATAGCCGGCAAAAGTGACCCACAGCAAATAGGGCACCAGCAGCACTGCACCGACCATCGAGCGGCGCCAGATCACCAGGATCAGCGACAGCACCGACAGCCACAGCAGCATGGCTTCGACCATCGCCCAGTCGGGCCGGTGGAGGCGGAAAAACAGGATGCTCCACACGATGTTCAGAAAACCGTTGAGCGCAAACAGCCCGATCAGCCATTCGCGTTCGCGCGAACTGGCCGCCGCCAGCCAGCCATTGACCCCGGCCAGCGCGGTGAGCGTATAGATCATCATCCAGCCCACGCCATAGGCGGCGTCGGGCGGCGCCCAGTGCGGCTTGGCCAGCGCGTGATACCACGGGCCGATATCGGTGATCGTCGCGCCCATCACCGCCACTGCAGTGGCCATGATCGAGGCAATGATGATCGGGAACAGCCAGGCACGGTTCATCAGGCGCATTGTCCGCAACGGGTGGGTGCCGGCCGCTTGCTGACACCGGCGCGGATCACGCCCGTGACGTCCTGGCGGTGGCCAGCAGATGCCGCATATCCTTCACAAAAATGCGCAGATAGGCAAGCGGATTGGCATAGACGAGGCGCTTGTTCATATAGGCCGGCCACAGCATGCGCTGGACATCGCGATCATCGCACATCGTCACGAACCGTTCGCGGCGGCGATCATCGCGGTACCAGAAATGCTGCATCACCTCCAAAATCCAGAACACCGGCCCGTGCGTGCGCATGAACTCCCGCCGCGCGCGGCGCAGCAGGCGCGGGTTTCCGCTGGTCAGGAACGCGCCCGCGCTGGTTGCGGCGATTTCGCCCGAGACCATCGCGTAGAAAATGCCTTCGCCCGAAGCCGGCGCAACCACCCCGGCGGCATCGCCGCAGACCAGCACATCGCGGCCATTGTCCCACCGCCGCAGCGGACGCAGCGGGATCGGCGCGCCTTCGCGGCGGATCGTGGTGCAGCCGCCCAGCCGGGTCTGATCGCGCAGGCGCGCCACCGCGGCGCGCAGGCCAAACCCCTTGATCGCGCTGCCCACGCCGATGCTGGCGGTATCGCCATGGGGAAACACCCAGGCATAGAAATCGGGCGACAATGATCCCTGATAGAACACGTCGCAGCGCTGCCGGTCGAAGGCATCGTCATTGGCCAGCGGCGAGGCGATCACTTCGTGATAGGCAAAGACGCAAGGCATCCGGTCAGCCCCGGCGATCGACCCGCGCGCGACGCGCGACCGCGCGCCATCGGCGCCGATCACCAGCCGCGTGGGCAGGCGGTGTTCGTTATTGTCGGCATCGTGCCACACTACCACCGCGCCGCCGTCTTCGTCGCGATCGATCCGGTCAAACCGCCCGGTGCGGCGTTGCGCGCCCTGTTCTGCGGCGCGTGCGCGCAACCATTCGTCAAAGCTGTCGCGATCGACCATGCCGACATAGCCATCGCCGCCAAACCGGTCGATCGGCATGTCGACCGCGGCATGGCTGGGCGCGATCATCCGCGCGGCATTGACCCGGCCGACGATCAGGTGATCGGGAATCGCGAAATCGCGGATCAGCTTGGGCGGGATCGCCCCGCCGCAGGGTTTGATCCGCCCGGCACGGTCGAGCAGCACGACACGGTGCCCGGCAGCGGCCAGATGCGCCGCGGCGGTGGCCCCGGCCGGGCCGCCGCCGACCACCACGCAATCGACCCGATCGGTCATGCCGTCTGCGGCCGGGCCGCCGGGCGCCCGGCAGGGCCCTGCAAGGCGAGCGAGGCGGCGAGCAGGAACAGCATCGCCTGCAAGGCAAACACGATCATGAAAGTATGCGCGGTCGATCCGATCAGCGCGCGGCCGAGATCGAGCCCGATCGCGCCCATCAGCCCGCCCAGCGCAAAGGCAATCGCCTGCGCCGCGCCCCACACGCCCATGCGGATGCCTTCGCGATTGGCGCCATCGGCCCCGGCCAGCCCCATCATCGTGCCGATCGCCGAGACCGCGAAGACCCCGTTGCCCACGCCCAGCGCGGCAATATTGGCAGCCAGCGGCCAGCCGCGTCCGGCGCCCGCCGCGATCACCAGTCCGGCCAGCGCCAGCGCCGAACCGGTGCAGCCGAGCACGATCCACCGCCGCATCCCGCCGCCGCGCCCGAACAGGCTGCCGCCGATGCCGACCACGATCATCCCGCCCAGCACGCCGCCGTGCAGCACGCCGCCCAATTGGGTCGATTGGCCGGGGGTATAGCCGAACAAGAGCCCGGCAAACGGTTCAAGGATCAGTTCCTGCATCGAATAGGCAAACATCGACAAGAACACGAACAGCGTGAACCGCCGCGCCTGATCATCGGCGAGCATCGCGCGCAGGGCATCGACAAAGCGCGGGCGCGCCACCGGGGCGGCCGGTGCAGGGGGCGCTGCGCCCTCGATCCGCCACACGCCGATCATCGCCACGCCGAATGCGGTCAGCGCGATGGTGGTGATCACCCGCGCCAGCCGGGGCAAGGAATATGGGTCGATCATCGCGCCGGCGACCCCGGCGGTGATCACGATCCCGGCAATCATCATGATCCAGGTGATCGAGGCCGCCGCCGCGCGCCGGCCCGGCGCCACCCGCGCCGCCAGCAGCGCCAGCAGCGAGGTGCCTGCCGCGCCAACCCCGGCGCCGATCATCGAAAACGCCGCGATTGCCAGCGGCAGGCCCCATGGTGAATGCTGCGCCAACAGCGCTAGCGCGGCCACCGAGAGGATCGATCCGCCGGCCAGCGTGGCCATGCCCAGCACGATCCACGGGGTGCGCCGCCCGCCGCGATCAGAGCCGTAGCCCCACGCCGGACGCGACAATTGCACCGCATAATGCCACGCCACCAGCCCCGCCGGCAGCGCGGCGGGCAGCGCATATTCGACCACCATCACCCGATTGAGCAGCGAGGTTGCCAGCATCACGATCGCGCCGATCGCGCTTTGCACCAGCCCGAGGCGGATGATCCCCGGCCAGCCGAGCGGGGCCGGGGTCACAGCCCGTGCGCTCCGCCGAGGCCAAACGCGCTGGCCAGCATGCCCAGCACATAAAGCGTGGTGCCGGTGGCATTGTACCAAGGCGTATGCCGGCGCGGGTCGCTCAACAACCGGCGCATCAGCACCGCTTGCCCGGCGAGCAGCAGGCCGACGCCGATCGCGGTGCGATCATGCCCCCACTGCAGCATCAGCGCGATCACCACGGCCTGTGGCAGCGCCATCACCACACAGGCCAGCCGCGCCGCGCCATCGACCCCCATCACCACCGGCAGACTGCGCAAGCCGGTGGCGCGGTCGCCCTCGACCGCCTTGAAATCATTGAGCGTCATGATGCCGTGCGCGCCCAGGCTGTAAAGCGCCAGCACGATCAGCACATGGGGTGGTGGCAAGGCGCCGCCCATCACGCTGGCGCCGGTAAACCAGGTCAGCCCTTCATAAGTCAGCGCGACCACGGCCGGGCCCCAGATCCCGCTGACCTTGAAGCGGAACGGCGGCGCGCTGTAGCCCCAGGCGCAGGCCAGCGCGAGGCTGGTCGCAGCCAGCACCCACGGCTCGGTCACAGCCGCCAGCGCAAACGACAGTACGGTGCCGATCAGCGCGATCCACAGCCCCCAGCGGCCGGCAATGCGGCCCGAGGGGATCGGCCGTTCGGGTTGATTGATCGCATCGACATGGCGGTCGAACCAGTCGTTGACCGCCTGGCTGGTGCCGCACACCAGCGGTCCGGTTAGCGCGATCCCGGCCAGCACAAACGGCACCCGCTGCCCGATCGGCACCCCAGACGAGACCACCCCGCACATGAAGGCCCAGATCGGCGGAAACCAGGTGACCGGCTTCAACAGTTCAAGCACGTCGCGCGGGCGCGGCAGCGGGGCGGGTCGATCCAGTAGGGCCGATGAGTCCATGCGTGCAAGGCTAAGCCTGACACCCCCGACCGTCAAATCCAATTTACACTTTTTGGCGCGGCGGCCGGATCAGGAATCCGACCCTTGCGAGTTGGCAAAGCCGTGGCGGTGCAGTTTGGAATAGAGGCTTTGCCGGCTGAGCCCGAGGATTTCCGCCGCCGAAGCGCGGTTGTCCGAAGTGTAGGTCAGCGCCGCCTCGATGCACAGCCGCTCGATCATGTCGGTGCTTTCGCGCACGATGTCTTTGAGCGACATCCGCCCGACCAGTTCGACCAGTTGTTCGACCGAGCGCGGCAGATCGGTGCTGGTCGGGGTATCGCGCAGCCGGCGGGTGACATTGCGGATGGTCAGCCCGAAACAGTCGCGCCCTTCCATCGCCGCGGTCACGCCGGAAACTTCGACATCTTCCTGCGCCCCGGCGGCGCCGCGCAGGATGGTGGCGACATTGTGCACCGATCCGTGTTCGCGCAATTGCGCGATGATCAGATCGAGCTCGCGCCCCGGCCGGGCCAGCCAGGTGCCGACCGGATTGCCGAGCACGCGCTCCACCGAGGGCATTTCGGCCAGTTCGACAAACGCGGTATTGGCGGTCAGCACGCGCTGATCGCGATCGATCAGCACAAAGGCATCGGGCATGCGATCGAGCACGTCGTGCAGCGTGTGGTCGAGCCGGTGTTCGGCCTCTGCCGCGTCGACCGGTTCGATCCGCACGATCAGCATCGGCGCGCGCGACTGGCGGAACAGCCGCGCCGACAGCCGCACTTCGTGGCCGGTTTCGGCCAGATGCAGCACGATCGCATCGGTGGAATCGCTGGCTTCGCTGGCGCCGAGATAGGCGACCAGATCTTCGCGCCGGTCTTCGGCGACGATCGAACTGACCGGATTGCCGATCAGCGCGCCTTCGCGCGCATCGAGCAGGCGGTGCGCCGCCGGGTTTGCCTCGCGAATGCGGCGGGTCTGGCCATCGACGATCATCACCGCATCGGCGGCCAGATCGAACAGCAGGCGATAGCGGGTTTCGGCCTGGCGCAGGCGGATATAGTCGCGTTCGAGCGATTGCTGGGTGTGCAGCAGGCGCTGCTGCATCTCGGCAGCGGCGCGCATGTCGCGGCCGATCGCGATCAGCCGGTCGCTGTTGCCCAGCGCCATCACCAGATAGCGCAGCGGAACATCGCCGCCGGCGGCGAGGTGATTGACCTGGCGCCAGCGCGCCGGCTCGCCGGCCAGCGCGGCAGCGATCATCTCGGCGGCCTTGCCCCGGCTTTCGGCGGTCATCGCGGCGATCCACGAATCGCCGATCCAGCCGTCAAAGCCGTGGTTGGCGAGATCCGCCTGCGACACCGCGACATCGAGCACGGTGCCGTCGCGCGCGAGGATAAAGCTGAGATCGCCCACCGCCGCGAGCAGCGAGGCGATGACGTCGGTCGGCAGATCGTCCGGCAGGATACCGGGCGTCAGGAACCCGGAAGACCGGGGCGGGGCGATATGCTGGCTCATTGACGAGCAGTGCACTCCAATCGCTTCATATCAGGACGCAGTCGCCACCCGTTCGCGTTCGCGGACAAGTTGACTGGCAACCTTCGGTGCCGATTTCGCGTCCCCGGCCATGGCATCGGCGCCAACCTGGCTGACCAATGCAGGATCGGCGCTGACCGTCCGACCGCCGATCATGATAGTGACCTGCCGGTTGCGGGAAACCGTGCGCAAGTCCGCGATCAGCGTGCGGAGCGGGCCAATATGGCAGTCACAACTGATGGTCAACCCGATTATGTCGAACCAGTGCTGGCCGACATGGTCGAGCAGATCGGTCACATTGGCTTCGCACAGCCGGTCGGTATCCCAGCCGTCGCGACGAAAGATATCCTCGATCATCATCGCGCCAAACGAATGCTGGTCCCCCGGCAGCGGGGCAAACAGCGCGCGCCGGCCCGATTCCGGCCGCACCGCGATGGTCGGCCGGCGCGCGGCAAGGTCGTGGACCACTTCCTGCAGCCGCCACAGACCCATCGTCACTTCGGTAAAATCGCAGAGGTCGCTTTCCCAGTATTCGCCCAGCCGCCGCGCCGCCGGGGCCAGCAGATCGACCAGCAGGGTTTCGGCCGCGACCCCGCGCGCCAGCAACCGATCGACCAGCGCCAGCACTTCGTCGGCTTCCACCGTCATTGCCAGCGGCACAAAATCATCAAGATCATGGGCGGTTATCGCGGCATCGCCGGTGGGCGCAGGCAGCGGCGCGATCGGACCGGAATGGGCAATCATCATGCGCGGAATGATTTCGCTCTCGATCAGGCTCGTCAGCGAACGCGCGTCGTCGGCGTCGATATTCGCGCTGAACACGGACAGGCCCAGCCGTTCCGCGCTGGCCCCGATCCGCGTCAAACGATCAGCGATGCCCCCGGCGTCCTTGTCGGGTTCGCTGCCTGACGCAATCCCCGCCGGCAATCCGGCGAGGCGTGTTCTTGCATGGCGTCTGGTGGAAACCATCCCCTGCCTCTCCCTGACTTGACGCATATCTTCGTCTAGTTCGCTGGACATGGACTCGGGCCCGGCGACTCGAAATCTAGGCCCAATGCGATCAACTCGCAACACGCATCGTGCCGGATCGCAAAAAAGTGTCATTTTATATGGACGTCAATTTAGGTTGACACTTCGGCGCTGGGGGATAATTCTCTGCCTGTTACCAAGAAAGGCAGGCGAGAGGCGATGCGGGCGCAAAACCCACCTTTCCCACGGGAAGCAGGCAGCACGGGCGATCCGCTGTACACGCCCGACCAGCGCCGCCGCCGCGACTCGTCGCCATGGACGCTGGTGCAGGGCGTGCTCGCCCCGGTGCAGTTTCTGGTATTCCTGATCAGTCTGGCGCTGGTGCTGCGCTATCTCGCCACCGGGCAGGGCGCCGCGCTGGCGACCGCCTCGATCGTGGTCAAGACGATCACGCTTTATACGATCATGATCACCGGCTCGATCTGGGAAAAGGTCGTGTTCGACAAATGGCTGTTTGCGCGGCCGTTCTTTTGGGAAGACGTGTTCTCGTTTGTCGTGCTGGCGCTGCACAGCGCCTATCTGATCGCGCTGATCGAGGGGTTGGGCAGCGAACGCGCGCGCATGCTGCTGGCGCTCGCCGCCTATGCCGCCTACGTGATCAATGCCACCCAGTTCGTGCTCAAACTGCGCGCGGCGCGGCTGCAATCGAGCGGCCCGGCCCTGGCGGTGGCGGCATGACCCCGGCGCTGCCCGCCTCTGCCGGCTGCACCGATATCCCGGTGCTGCGCGAACGCGGCCAGCGCGAAGTGTTTTGCGGGCTGACCGGGATCATCTGGCTGCACCGCAAGATCCAGGATGCGTTTTTCCTGGTGGTCGGCTCGCGCACCTGCGCCCACCTGCTGCAATCGGCGGCCGGGGTGATGGTGTTTGCCGAGCCGCGCTTTGGCACTGCGATCATCGAGGAGCGCGATCTGGCCGGGATGGCCGATTGCAACGAAGAGCTTGACCGGGTGGTCGATCGCCTGCTGGCGCGGCGCCCCGATATCCGCCTGCTGTTCCTGGTCGGCTCGTGCCCGTCGGAAGTGATCAAGCTCGATCTGTCGCGCGCCGCCGCGCGGCTGTCGGTCAAGCATGCCGGCGCGACGCGGATCGTCAACTATTCGGGATCGGGCATCGAAACCACCTTTACCGAGGGCGAAGATGCCTGCCTGGCCGCGCTGGTGCCCGATCTGGCGCCGACCGATCAGCCGGGGCTGCTGATCGTCGGCACTTTGCCCGATGTGGTCGAAGATCAGTTTGCCCGGCTGTTTGCCGATCTCGGCATTGCCCGGGTCGCCAGTTTTCCGGCGCGCCGCGCCGATGCGATGCCGGCGGTCGGGTCCAACACGCGGTTTCTGCTGGCGCAGCCGTTCCTGGGGGAAACCGCGCGCGCGCTGGAAAATCGCGGGGCCCGCCGGATCGACGCGCTGTTCCCGTTTGGCGCCGAAGGCACCACGCAATGGCTGCACGCCGCAGCGCAGGCGTTCGGCATCGACGAAATGCATTTCCGCCGGGTGATCGCCCCGGGCCGCGAACGCGCCAAGCGCGCGATCGACCATCGCCGCGCCGCGCTGGCGGGCAAGCGGGTGACCTTTCTGCCCGATTCGCAGCTCGAAATTCCGCTCGCGCGCTTTCTCGCCAACGAATGCGGGATGATCCCGGTCGAAGTCGGCACGCCCTATCTCCATCGCCGCCATCTGGCGCAGGAGCTGGCGCTGCTCAGCCCCGATACGCTGATCAGCGAAGGCCAGGATGTCGATCGCCAGTTGGATCGCGTGCGCGCCAGCCGCCCCGATCTGACTGTGTGCGGCCTCGGCCTTGCCAATCCGCTCGAAGCCGAAGGGCTGACCACCAAGTGGGCGATCGAGCTGGTGTTTTCGCCGATCCACGGTTTCGACCAGGCCGGTGATCTTGCCGAACTGTTTACCCGGCCGCTGCGGCGCCGCGACGTGCTGAGGGTATAATGCAGCTGACCGTCTGGACCTACGAGGGGCCACCCCATGTCGGCGCGATGCGGATCGCCACGGCGATGACCGGCGTCCACTATGTGCTCCACGCGCCGCAGGGCGATACTTATGCCGACCTGCTGTTCACCATGATCGAACGGCGCGGCAAGCGCCCGCCGGTGACCTATACCACGTTTCAGGCGCGCGATCTGGGCAAGGATACCGCCGAATTGCTGCAACAGGCAGCGCGCGATGCCTATACCCGGTTTGTCCCGGCGGCTATGCTGGTCGGCGCCTCGTGCACGGCGGAATTGATCCAGGATGATCCGGCCGGGTTGGTCGAGGCGATGGACCTGCCGTGCCCGGTGGTCGCGCTCGAACTGCCCAGCTATTCGCGGCGCGAAAACTGGGGCGCGGCGGAAACCTTTTATCATCTGGTGCGCAAGCTTTGCGCCGATCCGGCGCCGCGCCAGCCCGGCGGCCGCCCGCGCGCCAATCTGCTTGGCCCCACCGCGCTCGGCTTTCGCCACCGCGACGATGTGACCGAAATCACCCGGCTGCTGAGGCAATTGGGCATCGATGTCCATGTCACCGCGCCGCTGGGGGCCAGCCCGGCCGATCTGGCGCGGCTGGGCGAGGCCGATTTCAATATCTGCCTCTATCCCGAAATCGCCGATACCGCCTGCCGCTGGCTGGAACGCCGCTATGGCCAGAAAACCGTGCGCACGGTGCCGATCGGCCATGGCGCGACGCGGCAATTCATCGCCGAAGTGGCAGACATCGCCGGGGTCGATGCAAGCGCCTTGGTCGACAGTTCGAATCTGCCGTGGTGGAGCCGTTCGGTCGATTCGACGTATCTGACCGGCAAACGCGTGTTCATTTTCGGCGATGCCACCCATGCCATCGCCGCCGCCCGTGTCGCGCGCGACGAACTGGGTTTCGAAGTGGTCGGGCTGGGCTGCTACAACCGCGAATTTGCCCGCGATCTGCGCGAAGCGGCGGCGCTTTATGGCGTCGAACCGCTGATCACCGACGACTATCTCGAAGTCGAAACGGCGATTGCCGCGGTCCAGCCCGAACTGGTGCTGGGCACGCAGATGGAACGCCACATTGCCAAACGGCTGCGCATCCCCTGTGCGGTGATTTCGGCGCCGGTCCACGTGCAGGATTTTCCCGCGCGCTATTCCCCGCAAATGGGGTTTGAAGGCGCCAATGTGCTGTTCGACACCTGGGTCCATCCGCTGGTGATGGGGCTGGAGGAACATCTTTTGACGATGTTCCGCGACGATTTCGAATTCAGCGATGCCGCCGGCGCCTCGCATCTGGGCCACGGCGCGGTGGCGGCGCCTGCCGCTGCCGAACCCGTCGCGGTTGCCGCCGTGCCGGACGTCGGCGGCTGGTCGGCAGAGGCGGAAAAGGAACTGCTCAAAATCCCGTTCTTTGTCCGGGGCAAGGCGCGGCGCAACACCGAACGCTATGCCGCCGAACTGGGCATTGCCGCGATCACGCTCGACACCCTTTACGACGCAAAGGCGCACTATGCCCGGTAACCCCGCCTTGCCCGTCCGTGTCGTGATCATCACGCTCGACAATCATCTGTCGGGGGCAGTGGCCCGCGCGCAGGATCATTTTGCCCGCGCCCATCCGGGGGTGACGATCGGGTTCCACGCCGCCGCCGACTGGGACGAAAAGCCCGGCGCGCTCGATGCCGCCCGCGCCGATATCGCGCGCGGCGACATCATCCTGATGACTATGCTGTTTCTCGAAGATCACATCCGCGCGGTGCTGCCCGACCTGACCCGGCGGCAGAACCAGTGCGATGCGATGGTCGGGCTGATGTCGGCGGGCGATGTCGTGCGGCTGACCCGCATGGGCGATTATCGCATGGACAAGCCGGCCAGCGGCCTGCTGGCGATCATCAAGAAAATGCGCGGCACCAACAAGGCCGGGGCCAGCTCGGGCGCCGGGCAGATGGCGGTGCTGCGGCGCCTGCCCAAACTGCTCAAATTCGTGCCCGGCACCGCGCAGGATGTGCGCGCCTATTTCCTGACCATGCAATATTGGCTGGCGGCGTCGGACGACAACGTGTTCGACATGATCCGCGGCCTGATCGACCGTTATGCCGATGGCCCGCGCCGCCCCTTGCGCGGCACGATGAAGGCGCAATTGCCGCGCGATTATCCCGAAGTCGGCGTCTATCACCCCGCGCTGGCGCAGCGCATGGCGCACCATGTCGCCGATCTGCCGCGCAGCAAGGCAACGCGCGGCACGGTCGGGCTGCTGATGCTGCGCTCTTATGTGCTGGCGCGCGATGCGGCGCATTACGACGGGGTGATCGCGGCGATGGAAGCGCGCGGGCTGCGCGTGATCCCGGCCTTTGCCGGCGGGCTCGACGGGCGCCCGGCGATCGAAACCCTGTTCATGCGCGATGGTCAGCCGATCGTCGATGCGGTGGTCAATCTCACCGGGTTCAGCCTCGTCGGCGGGCCGGCCTACAACGATACCGCCGCTGCCGAAGCGATCCTGGCGCGGCTCGATCGGCCCTATATCGCCGCGCATCCGGTCGAATTCCAGACGCTGCAGGCCTGGGCCGAAAACCGTCAGGGGCTGCTGCCGCTCGAATCGACGATGATGATCGCGATCCCCGAGCTCGACGGCGGCACCGTGCCGATGGTGTTTGGCGGCCGCTCCGATGGTTCGGACCGGCCCTGCACCGGCTGCAACCGCGCCTGCACGTTCCCCGCCAGCCACGCCGTGCGCGCGATGCAATCGTGCCCCGAACGCGCCGCCACGCTGGCCGATCGCGTCGGCCGGCTGATCGATCTGCGCCGCGCCGCCAATGCCGAAAAGCGCGTCGCGGTGGTGCTGTTCAACTTTCCGCCCAATGCCGGCGCCGCCGGATCGGCGCAGTTCCTCGCGGTGTTCGAATCGCTCCACGCCACGCTGACCCGCCTGCGCGACGAAGGCTATGCGGTGACGGTCCCGGCCACGGTCGATGCGCTGCGTTCGGCCATCCTCGGCGGCAATTCGGCGCGGTTCGGCACCGAGGCCAATGTTCATGCCCGCGTTAGCGCCGATAGCATCGTCGCGCGCGAAACCTGGCTGGCCGAAATCGAAGCGGCCTGGGGCCCCGCGCCGGGCAAGCTGCAAGCCGACGGCAGCGCGGTGCAGATCCTCGGCGCGCAATTCGGCAATGTGTTTGTCGGGCTGCAACCGGCGCTGGGCTATGAAGGCGATCCGATGCGGCTGCTGTTCGAAGGGCGGTTCGCCCCGACGCATGCCTTTGCCGCGTTCTATCGCTGGCTGCGCGAAGATTTCGCCGCGCATGCGGTGCTCCATTTCGGCACCCACGGCAGTCTGGAATTCATGCCGGGCAAACAGGCGGGGCTGTCGGCGCAGTGCTGGCCCGACCGCCTGATCGGCGATCTGCCCAATATCTATCTCTATGCCGCCAACAACCCGTCAGAGGGCGTGTTGGCCAAGCGCCGTTCGGGCGCGACGCTGGTCAGCTATCTGACCCCGGCGCTGACCCGCTCGGGCGTCTACAAAGGGCTGGCCGATCTCAAGGCTTCGGTCGATCGCTGGCGCCAGGCCGAACCGGGCAGCGCCGAAGCCGCCGATCTGGCCGTGCTGATCGGCGATCAGGCCGATGCGATCGATCTCGATGGGCACGACATCCCGGCGCTCGCCGCGCGGCTTTACGAAATCGAACGCGAACTGATCCCCGAAGGGCTGCATGTCGCCGGCGCCGCCGCCACCCGCGCCGAACGCATCGGCATGATCGCCGCTTCGGCCGATGCGCGCGGCGAAGCACTGCCCGCCGACATGGTCGAAGCGATCGTCGATGGCACCGCGCGCGGCGATACCCCGCTGCTGCGCGAGCTGATCGCGCTGAACACCGCCCTGTCGGCCAATCATGAACTTGATGGTATCGTGCGCGCGCTCGATGCCCGCTATATCCACCCGGTCAGCGGCGGCGATGTGCTGCGCAGCCCGGAAATCCTGCCGACCGGGCGCAATATCCACGGGTTTGATCCGTTCCGCCTGCCTTCGGCTTATGCGGTGAAAGACGGCGCCAGCCAGGCGCAGCGGTTGATCGACCGTGCCCTGGCCGATCAGGGCCATCTGCCCGAAACCGTGGCGATGGTGCTGTGGGGCACCGACAATCTGAAGAGCGAAGGCGCGCAGATCGCCCAGGCGATGGCGCTGATCGGCGCGCGCCCGCGCTTTGACAGCTACAACCGGCTGGCCGGGGCCGAACTGATCCCGCTCGAAGAACTCGGCCGCGCCCGGATCGACGTGGTGGTCACGCTGTCGGGGGTGTTCCGCGATCTGCTGCCGCTGCAAACGCGCATGCTGGCCGAGGCCGCGCTGCTCGCCGCCGAAGCCGACGAACCGGTCGAACGCAATTTTGTCCGCCGCCATGCCTTGGCGCAGCAGGCCGAGCTGGGCTGCGATCTGGCGGTTGCCGCGCTGCGGGTGTTTTCCAATGCCGAAGGGGCCTATGGCGCCAATGTCAATCTGATGATCGACAATGGCGGCTGGAGCGATCCCGACGAACTGGCCGACAGCTTTGAACGCCAAAAGGGCTTTGCCTATGGCGTCAAGGGTGCCCCGGTGCGGCAGGCTGCGGTGCTCGCCGCCGCGCTGCGCACGGTCGATTGCGCATACCAGAACCTCGAAAGCGTCGAACTGGGGGTGACCTCGATCGACCAGTATGTCGATACGCTGGGCGGGATCAGCCGCGCGGTCACCCGCGCGCGCGGCGGCCAGGCCGCGCCGGTCTATATCGGCGATCAGACGCAGGGCACCGGCAAAGTCCGCTCGTTGCAGGAACAGGTCGCGCTCGAAACGCGCACCCGCATGCTCAACCCGGTGTGGACCGAAGGGCTGCTGCGCCACGGCTATGAAGGCGTGCGCCAGATCGAAGGCAGCGTAACCACGACGATGGGCTGGTCGGCCACCACCGGCGAAGTCGATCCCTGGGTCTATCAGCGCATCGGCGAGACCTATGTGCTCGATGCCGCAATGCGCGAACGGCTGGCCGCGCTCAACCCGCGTGCAGCAGCGCGGGTCGCCAGCCGGCTGATCGAAGCGAGCGAACGCCAATACTGGCACCCCGATGCGGCAACGCTTGCCGCGCTCCATGCCGCCAGCGACGAACTCGAGGATCGCCTCGAGGGGGTCGTTGCGGTGGCGGCATAAAGGAACTGATGACCATGGCCCTGTTTGATCCCCCCGCCCGTCGCCGCGATACTCTGGGCCAGGATGGCGAAGGCTCGGTGCAGGTAAAGCTGGACCCGGCCGATGCGATCGGCACCGCCAAAGTTTTTGCCGTCTATGGCAAAGGCGGCATCGGCAAATCGACGACATCGTCGAACCTGTCGGCGGCGTTTTCGCTGCTGGGCAAGCGGGTGCTGCAAATCGGCTGCGATCCCAAGCACGACAGCACCTTTACGCTGACCAAAAAGCTGATGCCGACGGTGATCGACGTGCTCGAAACGGTCGAATTCCATGCCGAGGAACTGCGGCCTGAAGATTACATGTTCGAAGGCTTCAACGGGGTGATGTGTGTCGAAGCGGGCGGGCCCCCGGCGGGCACCGGCTGCGGCGGCTATGTCGTCGGGCAAACGGTCAAGCTGCTCAAACAGCACCACTTGCTCGAAGATACCGATGTCGTGCTGTTCGACGTGCTGGGCGATGTGGTGTGCGGCGGGTTTGCCGCGCCGCTGCAACATGCCGAAAGCGCGCTGGTGGTCGCCTCCAACGATTTCGACAGCATCTTTGCGATGAACCGGATCATGGCGGCGATCCGCGCCAAGTCGAAAAACTATTCCGTTCGCATGGCCGGGATGATCGCCAACCGTTCGGCCGCGACCGACGAGATTGACCGTTTCAACGCCGCTACCGGGCTCAAGCGGCTGGCGCATTTTCCCGATCTCGATGCGATCCGCCGCTCGCGGCTGAAAAAATGCACGCTGTTTGAAATGGATTCGACCCCCGAAGTCGATGCCGCCTGTCTGGAATACAAGCGCCTTGCGGCGCAATTGTGGGCCGGCTGCGAACCGCTCGACGCGATGCCGATGAAAGATCGCGAGATCTTTGAATTTCTGGGATTCGAATGAGATGACCAGCGCCAGCTACCACCGCTATCGCAGCGATCTGGAAACCTATTTTGACCGCACGGCGGCCAAGGCGTGGGAACAGTTGACCTCTGACGCGCCGGTCAGCGGCATTCGCGCCACCGTGCGCGCCGGGCGCGATGCGATGCGCGATACGCTGCTGTCGTGGCTGCCCGCCGACATGCGCGGCCTGCGCCTGCTCGATGCCGGCTGCGGCACCGGCGCGCTGGCGGTGGCGGCGGCGCAGCGCGGTGCCGAAGTGGTGGCGATCGATGTCGCCGGCAGCCTGGTGGCGATCGGGCGCGATCGCGCGCCCGCCGGGCTGGCGATCGATTGGCGGGTGGGCGACATGCTCGATCCCGCGCTCGGCCGGTTTGATCATGTCGTGGCAATGGATTCGCTGATCCATTATCGCCCCGCCGATATCGTCGGGGTGGTGGCGCGGCTGGCTGATCAGACCCACGGTTCAATCGCGCTGACGTTTGCCCCGCGCACGCCGCTGCTGATGGCGATGCTTGGCGCCGGGCGGCTGTTCCCGCGCGCCGACAAATCCCCCGCGATCCTGCCGGTGCGCGATGCCCATTTGCGCGCGCTGATCACGCGCGCGCTGCCGCAGGCGCGGATCGGCCGCGACCGCCGCATCGCCGGCGGGTTCTATACCAGCCACGCCATCGAGGTGATCACAAGATGACCTATCTTGCCGCGCTCAAATCCTCGCTGGCGCCGCAATCTGCTGCGGCAGGGCGGATTCACAGCCTGAAGACCGGCGCGTTCTGGAACCGGCTGGGCACGCGGTTCCTGCCGTTTGCCGATGCGGCGACCGAAGATCTGCCGCTGTCGCGCATTTTGCGGCTGTCGCTGTTCCAGATTTCGGTGGGGATGGCAGCGGTGCTGCTGACCGGCACGCTCAACCGGGTGATGATTGTCGAACTGGGCATGTCGGCCAGCCTGGTGGCGGTGATGGTCTCGCTGCCGCTGCTGTTTGCCCCGCTGCGCACGCTGATCGGGTTCAAATCGGACCACCATGCCTCGGTGCTGGGGTGGAAACGCGTGCCCTATATCTGGTTCGGCACGCTGATGCAGTTTGGCGGGTTGGCGATCCTGCCGTTTGCGCTGCTGGTGATGACCGGCGGCGGCACCGGCCCGGCGTTTGTCGGCCAATTGGGCGCGGTGCTGGCGTTTCTGCTGGTCGGCGCCGGGATGCACACCACCCAGACCGCCGGGCTGGCGCTGGCCACCGATCTGGCCCCCGAACAGGCCCGCCCGCGGGTGGTCGCGCTGTTGTATGTCATGCTGCTGATCGGCACGATGATCAGCGCGCTGGTGATCGGCCGCCTGCTCGCCGATTTTTCGCCGACCAAGCTGGTGCAGATCGTCCAGGGCGCCGGCGCGCTGACGCTGGTGCTCAACCTGGTGGCGCTGTGGAAACAGGAAGCGCGCGACCGTTCGGGCGCGCACCGCCACCAGCACGCACCGTCGTTCCGCGAAGTCTGGGCGGTGTTCATTGCCCGTCCGCGCACGATGCGGCTGCTGGTTGCGGTCGGCCTCGGCGCGGCGGCGTTTTCGATGCAGGACGTGCTGCTCGAACCTTATGGCGGGCAGATCCTTGGCCTGTCGGTCGGGGCGACCACGTCGCTGACCGCGCTGTGGGCGCTCGGGATGTTGACCGGGTTTGGCTATGCGGCGCGGCGGCTGGGCGACGGGGGTGATCCGCTGCGGCTGGCCGGGTTTGGCGCGGTTGCCGGGATCGGCGCGTTTCTGCTGGTGGTGTTTGCCGGGCCGCTGCGCTCGGTCGGCGCGCTCGAAGTGGGCGCGACGTTCATCGGGCTGGGCGGCGGGCTGTTTTCGGTCGGCACGCTGATCGCGGCGATGGGCATTACCGATGCCGAAGCGCTCGATGGCCGCACCGGGCTGGCGCTGGGCGCGTGGGGCGCGGTGCAGGCAAGCTGCGCCGGGCTGGCCATCGCGATCGGCGCATTTGCCCGCGATCTGATCTCTGCCGCCGCAGCCAGCGGCCGGCTGGGTACCGTGCTGGCCGATCCGGCCACCGGCTATGTTTCTGTTTATGCGTTTGAAATCATACTGCTTTTGGCCACGATTATAACGCTGGGGCCACTGGTGCGGGGGCGGCCTGTGGCGGCCGATCAGGCACCGGCACGCTTTGGCCTCAGTGAATTTCCGATTTGAAAGGGGAAATGACATGCATCCCAATCTGACCGCCGGAATCGATGTCGCCCTGCTGGTGTTCTGGGCCTTCGTGCTGTTTTTCATCTGCCTGGTGTTTTATCTGCGCCGCGAAGATCGCCGCGAAGGCTATCCGCTCGAAGACGAAATGACCGGCCGCGTCGATACTGTCGGCGGGGCTATGCACACCGCAGGGGTCAAGACCTTCAAGCTGCCGTTTGGCCATGGAACGGTGCAGGCACCGGCATGGAACCGCGAACCGGTCGATATCGCCGCGCGGCGCACCGACCGCTTTGCCGGCGCCCCTTATGCCCCGACCGGCGATCCGCTGGTTGACGGGATCGGCCCGGCCGCCTGGGCCAATCGCGCCAAGCGCCCCGATCTCGACATGGAAGGCCACCCGCGCATCGTCCCGCTCAGCAAGGCGGCGGGTTTCAGCATCGCGCGCGAAGATTCCGACCTGCATGGCTGGGCGGTGATCGGTGCCGATGGCGCGGTTGCCGGACACGTGTCCGATCTGTGGGTGGACAAGTCCGACCGGCTGGTCCGCTATGTCCAGCTTGGCGCCGAAGGCGGCCCGCTGCTCGCCCCGATCACCATGGCCAAAGTCGACCGGCGCCATCGCCGGGTGGTGATCGACGCGATCAACGCCGCGCAGTTTGCCGGGGTGCCACGGCTCGAATCCGCCGACCAGATCACGCTTTATGAAGAAGAACGCGTCGTCGCCTGGTTTGGCGGCGGGTACCTTTATGCCAACGCCGAACGGCAGGAGCCGCTGCTGTGACCGAATACGAAAACGAACCGATCCGGGGTCTGCCCGGCCACTTGCCCGCTGGCGAACACATCGTCTGGCAGGGGGCGCCCGATTGGCGCATGCTGGCCCGCACCGCGTTTTCGACCCGCGCGGTGGCAGTCTATTTCGCGCTGCTGACCGCATGGGCGCTGGTTGCCGCCTTTGCGGGACAGCGCCCGGCGCTGACCGGGGTGGAAATGACGCTGGGGCTGGGCGCAGTGGCGCTGGTGCTGCTGCACGCGCTGGCTTTTGCGAGCGCGCGCAGCACGGTCTATACGCTGACCAACCGGCGCGTGGTGCTGCGGTTCGGCATTGCCGTGCCCAAATGCGTCAATCTGCCGCTGGCCAAAGTCGCCTCGGTTGATCTGGCGCGCCATGCCGATGGCACCGGCGATGTGCCGCTGCTGCTCGATGGCCCGTCAAAGCTGGGTGTGCTGGCGCTGTGGCCGCATGCCCGGCCCTGGGCGATCGTCCGCCCGCAGCCGATGCTGCGCGCGATCCCCGATGCCGAACGTGTGGCCGCGCTGGTCGCGCGCGAATGCCGCGCCGCGCATCCCGATGCCCATGGCGTGGTGGTCGAACTGCCGTTGCCGCGCGCGCAGCGCCAGCCGCAGGCGGTGCGGGCATGACCGCGCAGCATCACGGCCATGGCCACAGCCATGCCGACATGCTGCCGCGCGGCACGCTGGTGATTGCCGGCGCGCTGGTGCTGTTTGCGCTGACCGCCACCGCGACGGTGCGGCTGGCGCATCTGCCGGCGGCGGCATCGCCGGTGGCGCTGCGCGATGCCGCGCATATGGTGCCGGTATCGCAGCGCAACTTGCGCTTTGTCGATCGCGCCGACGGGGCGGTGGTGATCGAGGATGTCGATCGCCATGCGATTGCCGAAGTGATCGCTCCGGGTCAGAAAACCGGGTTCATTCGCGGGGTGATGCGCGGGTTGGCGCGCGATCGGCGGATGCGCGGGATCGGCGATCAGCCGCCGTTCAATCTGGCGCTGTACCGCGATGGCGAACTGTCGCTGACCGACAGCGTGACCGGCCGCTCGATCGAACTGACCGCGTTCGGATCGACCAACCGCGCCGCGTTCTTGGCGCTGCTGCCGGCCGGAACGGGGGCATGATGATGCTCGGCCGCACCCGCTTTGACACCCCTTGCACGATCGAGCTGGAATACAGCAGCGAATGCCTGTGCGCGCATGTCGAACTGGCCGACGGGGTGGCGGTCGGGCCGGGCGACAAAGTGCTGGTGCATGGCGCGCCGATCCGGCTGAATTTTGGCGAACGCCGCGTGCTTGAACGCATGGCCACGGTGCAGCGCGCCAGCATGATCGAGCGGCTGTGGACCCGCATCGCCGGCCATTTTGAAATGCACGAATTGTACGACATCAGTTTTACCGACGGGGCCCTGTCATGAATGCTGTCACTTCGATCAAGCCCGCGCGCGATGCCGCGCTGATGGCCGCCGCCTGCGAGGACACCATCCTCAACCCCCGGTTTTACACCACCGATTTTGCCGCGATGGACCGCATCGATGTCGAAGCGGTGCGCCGCGACTGGGATGCGCTGATCGCCGAAATGGTCAGCGATCCCAACAAGCTGCATTTCAAGCGCAGCGAAAGCTTTGACGGCGTGATCGAAAGCCTGCCCGACGGGCTGCGCCAGGAATTTGTCGATTTCCTGGTCTCTTCGCTCACCTCGGAATTTTCCGGCTGCATCCTCTATGCCGAAATCGCCAAGCGGGTGACCAATCCGGATATCAAACAACTGTTCCGCCTGCTCAGCCGCGATGAAAGCCGCCACGCCGGGTTCATCAACGAAACGCTGAAGGACGCCGGCATCGGCATCGACCTGGGGTTTCTGACCAAGGCCAAGAAATACACCTATTTCCGCCCGAAATTTATCTATTACGCGGTCTATCTGTCTGAAAAGATTGGCTATGCCCGCTATATCACGATTTATCGCCACCTCGCGCGCCACCCCGAACTGCGCTTTCACCCGATTTTCAACTGGTTTGAACAGTGGTGCAATGACGAGTTCCGCCATGGCGAAGCCTTTGCCATCCTGCTGCGCACCGATCCCAAATTGCTGACCGGGATCAACAAGTGGTGGATCCGCTTCTTCCTCGTTTCGGTCTATGCGACGATGTACGTGCGCGATCACAATCGGCCGGCGTTTCACAAGGCGCTGGGGATGGACCCGACCGAATATGACCACCGCGTGTTCAACGTTTGCTCGGAAATCAGCAAGCAGGTGTTCCCGGTGGTGCTCGACAGCGACAGCGCGCGGTTCCGCGCCGGGCTGGAACGGCTGCGGCGGATCGCTGCGGCGATGGATGCAGCGCGCGCCCGCGGCGGGGTGATCGGCCGGATCAAGCGCGTCGGGCTGGCGGCGGCGGCGGGGCTGGCCTTTGCCGGGCTCTATTTCACCCCGGTCAAACGCAATGTCGCCCCGGCGCAAGTGCGTCTGGTCCCGGCCTGGTGATCCTGCCCCCGCTCCTCTTTGCGTTCCTGATGTGGTTCATCGGTACCGCCGCGATCGTCTGGCTCGATAGCCGTCCGCGCGCGACCTATGGCCTCAGCCTTGGCGTGGTCGGGGTGCTGGCGATCGCGGCGATGGTGCTGGTCCATGCCCGTGCCGGCGACGCCTCGATCGGCGGCGCCTATGCCGCATTTGCCGCCGCGATCGTGATCTGGGGCTGGCATGAAATGAGCTTTCTGATGGGCGTGGTGGCCGGTCCCAACCGCGCCGATTGCCCGGTCGGGGCGACCGGCTGGACGCGGTTTGCCGCCGCCACCGCCACGGTGATCCATCACGAACTGGCGATTGCCGCCACCGCGATCGCGCTGTTCGCGCTGACCTGGCACGCGCCCAACCAGACCGCGCCGCTGACGTTCCTGTTGCTGTTCGTGTTGCGGCTGTCGGCCAAGTTCAATCTCTATTTCGGCGTGCCGAATCTGAGCGACGAAGTGTTTCCCGAACACCTCGCGTACCTCAAAACCTATTTCCGCAAGGCGCGCTGCAATGCGCTGTTTCCGTTTTCGCTGGCGCTCAGCGGCGGATTGACCGCCTGGGCCTGGCTCGCCGGCAGCGCCGCGCCGGTGGGCAGCGGGGCGGCGGCCTGCGGCATGTTGCTGGCGGCGCTGGCGGCGCTGGGGCTGATGGAACACCTGTTTCTGGTCATGCCGCTGCGCGATGCAAAACTGTTCCAATGGGCGGCGCTGTCGTCCACCCGGCCGGCAAAGCCCGGCGTTGTTTTTGAAAAGGCGGGGAAACTTCCATGAATTACGAGGCGTTTTTTGAAGCCGAACTGGCCGCGTTGAAGGGCGATGGACGCTATCGCATCTTTGCCGAACTGGAACGCAAGGCCGGCGCCTTTCCCGCTGCGCAGCAATTTGTCGAAGACGGCATCCGCCCGGTTACGGTGTGGTGTTCAAACGATTATCTGGGCATGGGCCAGCACCCCAAAGTGCTGGAAGCGATGCACGACACGCTCGATCGCTGCGGCGCCGGGGCCGGCGGCACGCGCAACATTTCGGGCACGACGCACAGCCATGTCGAGCTTGAGGCCGAGCTGGCCGATCTGCACGGCAAGGAAGCGGCGCTGCTGTTCACCTCGGGCTATGTGTCGAACTGGGCGGCGCTGGGCACGCTGGGCGCGCGTCTGCCCAATTGCGTGATCCTGTCCGACGCGCTCAATCATGCCTCGATGATCGAGGGCATCCGCCACAGCCGCGCCGAAGTGAAGAAATTCACGCACAATTCGCCCGAAGATCTCGATCGCCAACTGGCGCAGATCGATCCCTCGCGGCCCAAGCTGGTGGCGTTTGAAAGCGTCTATTCGATGGACGGCGACATTGCCCCGATCGCCGAAATCCTTGACGTGTGCGAAGCGCATGGCGCGATGTCGTACCTTGATGAAGTCCACGGCGTCGGCCTTTATGGCCCGCGCGGCGGCGGTGTGGCCGAACGCGAAGGGCTGATGGACCGGCTGACGGTGATCGAGGGCACGCTGGGCAAGGCATTCGGGGTGATGGGCGGCTATATCGCCGCGTCGGCCGCGCTGTGCGATTTCGTGCGCAGCTTTGCCAGCGGGTTCATCTTTACCACCGCGCTGCCGCCGGCGCTGGCGGCGGGCGCCACCGCGAGCATCCGCCATCTGAAGCAAAGCCAGGCCGAACGCATCGCCCATCGCGATCGCGTTGCCCAGGTCCGCCGCCGGCTCGATGCGATCGGCATTCCCACGCTCGACAATCCCAGCCACATCATCCCGATCATGGTCGGCGATGCGCACAAGTGCAAACGGATCAGCGACTGGCTGCTCGAACACCACGGCATCTATGTCCAGCCGATCAATTACCCGACCGTGCCGGTGGGCACCGAACGGCTGCGGCTGACCCCGTCGCCGGTGCACAGCGATGGCGATATCGACAAACTGGTGCGCTCGCTCAGCGAAATCTGGTCGATGTGCGAACTCGCCCGCCGCGCCAAGGCGGCCTGATGGGACAGCGCCGGGCGCGCTGGAGCTGTGGGCACCGGTCGTGGTGGATTCGAAGTCTGCTTGATCAAACCTTGTCATGCTGAACTTGTTTCAGCATCCATCGTGCCCCAGAAACGGCGGATTTTGGGGGTAAATGGACCCTGAAACGAGTTCAGGGTGACGGTAAGTTCATGATGCGAACTTCAGAATCAGGACCATCGCGTGATGACGATGCGAAGAAGCGTCATCACGCTCTGTCATGCCGGTTGATCTATCGTGGCGGCCCGCCGGTTCACTGGACCGGCGGGCCGGCCGATTTCGGCGTGCAGGACAAGGATAACCGGCTGATCGCGGGTACGCCGCACGACGGCGCGATGGCGTTCGATTTCAGCCTGACGCAGCGTGCCGGCGCCGACGGCGAACCCGATTTCGCCGGGCCGTTCGTCCATGGCCCGCGCGGGGGACGGTTCATCTACCTCAGCTGGCGCAACGCCAATGGCGCCTATGCCCAGCGGTTCAAATTCATGCTGGCGGGAATTCCTGCAAACCGGATCGCTGCGGCGCGGGCAGGGGGGCACCCGTTGATCGGCACGGTAACAATCGACCAGCAGCGCGCCACCACCACCGGCGCCAATGTCGGCGGGACCCGGCCGATCATTTGGGAATGATCGCGCAGGCTGCGGCCCTCAGGGGGCGCTATTGCAGCACGTGGCGCTTCATCCGGTACAGCCCCAGCGTCACCAGCGCCAGCACCACCGGCACCACCACCGCCATCGCCACCTCGTGCGACACGAAAGTGATCACCCCCAGCACATGGCCGATCAGCGCGACGAGGTAATAGCTGATCGCCACCACCGACAGCCCCTCGACGGTCTGTTGCAGCCGCAGTTGCAGATCGGTGCGCCGGTCCATCGAGGCGAGCAGATCGCGGTTCTGCCGCGCCAGCGCGATGTCGATGCGCGTGCGCAGCAGGTCGCTGGTCCAGGCCGCGCGGCGCGACAGATCATCCAGCCGCGCCGAAAAGCTGTCGCAGGTGCGCACCGCCGGCACCAGCCGCCGTTCGGTAAAATCGTCGAGTGACTGATACCCGCGCACCAGCGCGATCGACAGGCTGGTCAGGCGATCCTCGCTGATCTGGGCATAGGCGCGCGTCGCGCTCATCCGGTAGCGCGTTTCGGCAACCAGCCGCGCGAGTTCGGCCGAGAGAAAGCTCAATTCATCAAGCAGGAAATCATCCTGGGTCGATCGCTCCGACACCGCGTGGGTCAGTTCGGCCAGCCGCCCTTCGAGCTTGCTGACTTGCGGGGTCAGCTTTTGCGCCAGCGGCAGCCCCAGCAGCGCCATGTTGCGGTAATTGCCCAGTTCCTGCAACCGCAGCACCAGTTGCGCCGCCTCGTCGTGCAGCAAGCCGCGATCATGGATCAGGATCCGGCCATAGCCATCGGGATTCAAACGGAAATCCGATGCGATCCGGGCGGTGCCATCGGCAATGTCGCAGACCACCGTCGCCTCGTCGGCAAACCAGCGCGGCAGGTTCAGCGTGGTCGGTTCCCACTGCGCCCCGGCGACCAGCGCGATCTGTGTTGAACGGATGATTTCGCCGGGCATCCCGGCATAAAGGCGGTCGCGCACCGGATCAAAATCGCTGGGGTCGAACGGATCATCGCCGATCCCCGGGCGCACCAGCGTATAGGTCGCAAATTCGGTATGGCGTTCCCACACCAGCGTCACGCCATCGAGGCTGATCACGCCGTATTTGGCGCTCAACGGCACCACTTCGGTGCCCAGCCGGCGCAAGGATTCGATATGCGCGCGCGGGGCATCGGTGTTGGTTTCGCCCAGCACCGTGACCACCTGCATCATCCGGCAAGGTGCGGTCAGCCGGGGCAGACGCCGCACGTGCATTTCTGCCGACAGCGCCCCGCGCAGGGGATGGTCCTGAATGGTCATGGAATCCCTGCCTTTCCGGCAGGCCGGAAGGCCGGACCCGCGCCGCCGGTGGGGGCGGCGCGGGTGCCGGTCACGGCTTTGCGGCGGCGGGGACCGCGTTCAGCGCGACCGGTGCGGCCGGTGCCGGGGCAGGAGCCGCGGCACCTTTGGCATAGGGCGCGACCGGACCCCACAGCGCAGGGGCCTGGTCCATCATGCTTTGTCCACCCAGCGGCAGCGGCTGGCCCTGGTGGCAGGTGGTGCAATAGACCTTGTAGGGATCGCCATGCGGCCCCTTGCGGTCATGATTGTCGGGGAACACCGACGTCAGCGAGGTGATGTAGGTATTGTTGATATCGCGCACCATGCGGATACCGTACCATGCCGTTGCCCGCTGCGGCCGGCTGAGGTTCCAGGCGGCAAAGGCCTGGGTGTTGTGGCAATAGGTACAGTTGACCCCCAGTGCCTTGCTCATGTGCATCATCAGGCCGTACGATTTTTCGGCGGTCTGGACCGAAGCGCCCATGCCGTCGTATTTGGGCAGCGCCTGGGTGGTGTTGACGCGGATCGACTGAGCCCCCAGCAGATAATCGGCAAACCCGTTGGTGGGCAGGTCCGAATTGGCCGCGTCGGTGCTCAGCTCGTTCTGGTAATGGCGTTCCCCCAGGATCGATCCGGGATGCGGCGCGCCGGCGGGCAGGGCCCATTTGTATTGCGGCACGCCATTGCCACGGTGGCAGGTATAGCAGGTTACGCCCACTTTCTGCACATGCGGCGACCAGGTCGAATTGATCGCCTGGGTCATCTGGATCATCCGGCGGGCGACGACTTTGGTATACTTTTCGTCGGACGCCATGTTTTCCGGGTTGTGGCAATAGGCGCAGCCCTGTTCGGGCGGGGCGACCCACTGGCTGATTTCGGCCATCAGGTGGTTGAACCGTTCGGTGCTGACCCCGCTCAGGACTTTGACATTCTGATAGGTTTCCCCCGCCTTGGGTCCGCCATCGGCGGGCAAGGGGTAGGGGGCCGGCGGGATCGGCGCGGTTACCACCATGTGCTTGGCATCGACGATCTGGTCGAGCCCGGCACCACGATAGCCGTTCTGGCTGGTGATCTTGTGCCCGGGTTCGCACCCGGCCAGCATGGCGATGCCGGCTGCGCCCGCGAGGATCAGCGCGGTTCTGGGCAATGGGCTGGACGCATTCATTTCGGAGCTCCCGGCAGAGTGGCGGGATCGATCACCCCGGTGCCCGGATAGCCCGGTGCATAGTGGTGCATGACCGCCCAGAGATACCAGTTGTCGACCACGGTGCCGGTCAGCAGAATGCCGATCCCGCCGGTCAGCGGGGTGAGCACGGCAAACCACCAGGCCCAACGGTGGATCGATTCCATCGTCGCGTTGAACCCCATCGTCCAGCGCCAGAACAGCGCGGCGCGTTCCGAGGCGGTACCGCGATCGGTGATCTGTTCGATTTCGCGTTCGCCGCCATAGCGCCCGACCGCAAGGATCGTCGCGCCGTGCATCGCAAACAGCAGCGTCGAACCATAAAGGAACGCGATCGAAAGACAGTGGAACGGGTTGTAGAACAAGTTGCCGTACCGGATCGAGAATGCCGCGGTCCAGTCAAGGTGCGGGAAGATCCCGAACGGCACCGCTTCGGCCCAGCTGCCCATCAGCATCGGGCGGATAAAGCCCAGCGTGAGGATCAGGAAGATGCCGGCGGCATAGGCCCAGGCGACATGCGTGCCCATGCCGAGCGAGCGGGCCCGGCGATAGGCGCGCAGGAACCACAGCACCAGCGAAGTGGTCATGCAGAACCCGGCGATCAGCCACCAGCCCCCCTTGTTGAGCGGCACGAACATCGAAAAGCCGTATTCGGGTCCGGGCGGTTCGAGCGCCAGCCAGGGCAATTGGCGGACAAACTGCACCGGGTTCCAGTTGACACTGGCCCACATGTTCAGCCCGATGATTTCAAAGGCGAAGAAAGCAAACACCAATGAGGCGATGCCCAGCGTGCCAAGATAGACCGGACCGATCTGGGCATTGCCGAATTTGCCCAGCCAATAGTTGTAGAAGCCTTCGCCGGTGCGGGTGAAGGTGGCGTCGCGCAAGGGGGGGCCGGCTTCCAGCGGACCGCGCAATTGCACCTGGGTGAACATGTTTTGATAGCGTGCCATCGGGCATACCCCTCGTTAGGACCAGATCGGCAGGTTGAGCCACCAGGTCCACCATTCCGGCCAGCCGTGAGTCCACAGCGGGCCCGAAATAATGATGCAGATTGCGCTCCAGAATCCGGCCGAAAGGGCAAAGAAAAGGCCCAGGCGGTGAATGCCCAGCGTGCCCACCGAATAGCCGATCGTGTCGCGGAAGAAGGCGTCTTCGTATTCGGGTGTTTTCACCTCTTCACCCGGCGCCGGGTTGACCGATGACAGCACCAGCGCCCCGTGGAAGGCAAGCGCGCCCCCGGTGACGAAGAAGAAGCTGACCGCGATCATGTGCGCGGGGTTGTAGTGGAAATGCAGGTACTGGTACCCGGTGTTCGACACCCAGTCGAGGTGGCTGAAAATGCCGTAGGGGAAACCAAAGCCCCACGCCCCCAGCAGGAACGGCCGGATCACTTCCAGCGAAACATAGGCAAAGATCGCAAAGCCATAGGCGAACGGGACGTGGTATCCCATGCCCAGCTTGCGGCAGATTTCCACCTCGCGCAGCGCCCAGGATACAAAGGCGACGATCGCGCAGATCGTGATGATCTGCCAGAATCCGCCTTCGCGCAGCGGCGCCAGGCCAAGGCCATAGCTGATGTCGGGTGGGGCGATCGAGATCAGCCAGAGATTCCATGTCGGCCCCAACGAGGCGGCATAGACAATGAGCAAAGTGCCCAACAACGCGGATATCGCCGTGGTTACGCCGAAAAAGCCGACGTAAAATGGACCAACCCAGAAGTCGAACAGGTCGCCGCCGATCAGCGTGCCTCCCCGCACCCGATATTTTCGCTCGAAGCTCAGCAGCGCCATTGCTCTTCTCCACTTCCCGACACCGGTCGGGGGTTGCGCACCGGCGCCGGGCCGGTGCGTCTGATTATTGCCGCAGGTTCAGGTGACGAGCCCGGCCGTGGCGTCCGGACCCGTCCACCCGAAATCGCGCCTGCGCGCGAATTGACTGCTGTCAGGTCCCAGCCGGGCTGGCAGCAGCAGCGGCGACCGCCTTTTTGTGCGGACCGTCGAGCCAGTTGTACCGATCGGTGCTGAGCAGGATGAAGTGAATCAACAGTGCCAGCACGAACAGGAAAACAAACAGGGCGACCAGCGTACGACGCGGGTCGAAGATCAACCAGATTCTCCACATGTCGTGGCTCCTTTACAATTACAGACCGCAGGACCGGATCTGATGTCCGGTTACCGTTCGGTCACAGCCAAGGGCGCCAGTTCCACACGAGGAAGTGGGCAATTGCCGCCACGATCGTGAAACCCACGAAGCTGGTGATGAACAGCTTGTGAAATTCCTTGGCTTCATCCGGGGTGAGGTACGTGCCCGGTCCCGGCCTTTCGTTTGGATCACTCATCTTTGCGTCTCCATAGTTCCCGACGATGGCGGATGCGCGAAACGCTCAGCCAGACGGCATCCCCCCGGACGGAGTGTCCGGTTGGATCGGTTGACCCGCGTGCCGGCAAGGCCGGTGCAGGAAAGGGTGGCCGCGCTCATGCGTCGCGGCTTTCGACCAGGGCGAGCGCCAGCCGTTCGGAACTGACCGTGGTTTCGCCCGCGCGCCGGGCGGCGCGTTCGGCGGCATCACGAATGCGTTTGGCCATCGAAATGCGCACCAGCACCGGCGCGCGTTCCAATGCGGCATCAAGCTGCGCCTTGGCCGTGGCGTCCCACGCCACTTCGGCCAGATCGCGCGCCGGGGTCGCATCGACTTTGTCCATCTGCCCGGCCAGCGGCAGGATATGGAACAGCGCATCGAACAGCGCGTTGCACACTTCCTGCACCAGATAGGTCGCGCCGGCATAGCCCATGAACGGCGTGCCGGTGTGGCGGCGGATCACCGCGCCGGGGAAGCTGGCGGGGATATAGACCCCGCGCCCGCCCGCTTCGGCCAGGTACATCCGTTCGTTGAAGCTGCCGAACAGCACCAGCGGCGGATTGGTGGCGATCATGTCGCGGATGGTCTGGTTGTCGGTCTTGGTCCCGGCCGAACGCGACACCGCGAAATGGCAGGGCAGGCCCATGTCGTCTTCAAGGAATTTGCGGATGCCGCGCGCATAGGTCTCGGTGGCGACTACGCCAAAGCTGGCGGTGCCAAAGAAATCCTGCGTGACCGAGCGCCACAGATCCCACAGCGGCTTGATCGTGGTGTGTTTTTCGCGCTCGATGAACGGTTCGGGATCAAGCCCGGTCAATTCGCCGAGCTTGCGCAGGAACCGGGTGGTCGAATCCAGCCCGATCGGCGCCTGCAGCCATGGCCGTTCGAGCACTTCGCACAGGCCCCGGCCAAATTCGCGGTGCATGCAGACATTGACCTGGGCATCGGCGAGCTTGCGGATTTCGGCAAGGTGGCTGCCGAGCGGAAACACCATGCCGACTTCGGCGCCGATGCCTTCGATCAGGCGGCGGATCTCGGTCAGATCGCTGGGCAGGTTGAACGTGCCGTACATCGGCCCGATGATATTGACGCGCGGCCGTTCGCCGGGCTTTGGCGCGCGCGGCGCGGGCACTTTTTTCGGGCCGAACTGGGTCCACAGCCAGACCAGCGCGCGGTCGGCCGATTGCCATTGGTCCTCGTCGATCGTGCGCGGCAGAAACCGCTGGATATTGGTGCCTTCGGGGGTGACCCCGCCGCCGATCATTTCGGCGATCGAGCCGGTTACCACCACCGCCGGCAGATCGGGATCGAGCGTGGCCCAGGCGCGCTTCATCGCGCCTTCGGTGCCGTCGCGGCCCAATTCCTGTTCGCCCAGCCCGGTCACCACGATCGGCAATTCGTGCGGGGGCAGGCCGTCGGTATAATGCAGTACCGAGGTTACCGGCAGGTTTTCGCACCCGACCGGCCCGTCGATGATCACCTGCAGCCCTTTGACCGCGGTGAACGCATAGACCGAGCCCCAATAGCCCCCGGCGCGGTCATGATCGATGATCAGTGTCATGTCACACTCCCACGCTTTCTTCGGCGCGGGCCTGCGCGATGCGTTTGGCGGCATAGCGCGCCTTGAACGCGGGATGATCGACCGGGGTTTCCTGCCATACCCCGGCGGTCGTGCCGGTGCCGACTCCGTCAAAAAACGCGGTCATCCGGACAAACCGGTGGCGATTGGCCAGTGCGGCGTTGATCACCATGGCCAGGCTGCCGGCGCCGGCCGGGCCCATCAGCGGGCGCGCCGAAATCAGATTGGTGAAATAGAGCGCGGGGATCGCGCGCTGTTTGGCATATTGCACCACCGGGGTGGTGCCGATCGCCAGATCGGGGCCGAATTCGGCCACTGCGGCAATGTCCTGTTCGAGGCTGGCGCGGTATTGCACGCGGGCGCCGTGCGCTTCCAGCCATTCACGATCGGGATCGGACCACACCGTGCGCGGGGCGGCGGTGCCGACATAGGGCACTTGCGCGCCGCTTTCGATCAGCAGCCGCGCCACCAGCAATTCGGACCCTTCATAGCCCGAAACGGTGATCCGCCCGTTGATCGGCCGGGCGGCCAGCGCGGCGGTGATCGCCGGCAGAAAGGCATTCTTGGCGGCATCGATGCGTGATTGCGGCACATCGCAGGCCTGGCCGATCGCATCGAGCCAGGCGGCGGTGCCGTCGCGCCCGACCGGGGCCGAGCCGACCACGCGGCGGCCGGCGGCTTCGAATTCGCGCACGCTGGCGGTATAGAACGGGTGAATCGCCGCGACCGCCGCGCAATCGAGCGCAGCATACAATTCGCGCCATTCGCGTGTCGGCACCACCGGCCCGGCAGCCAGCCCGAGCGGCGCCAGCAGCACGCCGATCCCTGGCGGATCGGCCGGGAACATTTCGCCCAGCAGCGTTACCGTGGGGCGATCGGTGCGTTCGCGCGGTGCCGCCACCGGCCCGGCCTGCGCCTCGCGCCGGGCATAGGCGAGCATCGCGCCGGCCAGCACATCCTTGGCCTCGGCATGCGTGGGCACGCCAAAGCCGGGGACATCGATGCCGATTACCCGAACCCCGTTGATCTGGTCGGGCAGCAGTTGCAGCGGCACCCCCGATGCGGTGGGCACGCACAGATTGGTGACGATGATCGTATCATACAGCGCCGGATCGGCCAGTTGCACCACCGCTTCGCGGATATCTTCGAACAGTTTGCCGGTAACCAGCGTTTCCGAACTGAACGGCACATAGCCGACCGATCGCCGCGCCCCGTAAAAGTGCGAAGTAAACGTCAGGCCATAGACGCAGCAGGCCGATCCCGACAGCACGCTGGCGGTGCGGCGCATGCGCAGCCCCACCCGCAGCGATCCGAACGCCGGGCACATCGATTGCGGCTGATCATGCGGGCCGACCGGATAATCGGCGGCATAGCGATCGAGCAGGCCCGATTTGCCCGCCTGTTCCGCCGCGCTGCGCAGCGTATCGCGCGCGCCGCAGCCGCCGGCTTCGGCATGGCCGGCCAGATCGATGCGGTCGCGTTCGCGCGAAGGGGCGGGGGTGTCCATGCCGGTCATGCCTCGTCGTAGATCACTTCAAGGCTGGGCTTGGCGACGAAGGCGCCGCCGCGCATGTCGGCCTGGGTGGCCGGCAGCAGCGCGAAATCGGCGCCGGTCACTTCGGCGCTGAACAGGCCGAGCAGGCCGTCCTGATCGAGCGGGCGCGGGCGCAGCGGCGGGGCGCTGGCCACGTTGGTGGCGAGGTTTTCAAACAGCGAGGCCCATTGCCCGCCGGGCTTGCCGATGATCTGGTAATTGGCGCTTTTCTTGCGGATATCCTCGTTGGCGGGGATCGCCGTCAGCACCGGAATGCCCACCGCTTCGGCAAAGGCATTGGCTTCGCCGGTGCCGTCATCCTTGTTCAGGATCATCCCGGCCACGCCGACATTGCCGCCCATCTTGCGGAAATATTCAACCGCCTTGCACACGTTGTTGGCGACATAGAGCGATTGCAGGTCGTTGGAGGCGACCACGATCACTTTCTGGCACATGTCGCGCGCGATCGGCAGGCCGAACCCGCCGCAAACCACGTCGCCCAGGAAATCGAGCAGGACATAGTCGAACCCCCATTCGTGGAAGCCCAGCTTTTCCAGCGTTTCAAACCCGTGGATGATCCCGCGTCCGCCACAGCCGCGCCCGACTTCGGGCCCGCCCAGTTCCATCGCGAACACGCCGTCGCGCTGGAAGCAGACATCCTCGATGCCGATCTCCTCGCCCGCCAGTTTCTTGGCCGAAGAGGTTTCGATGATCGTCGGGGTCGACCGCCCGCCAAACAGCAGGCTGGTGGTATCGGATTTGGGGTCGCAGCCGATCAGCAGCACGCGTTTGCCCTGCTGCGCCATCATGTAGCTGAGATTGGCGAGCGCAAACGATTTGCCGCTGCCGCCTTTGCCATAGATCGCGATGATCTGCGTTTCACTGGTCACCGGGCCGGTCGGCACCGGATCGGGTTCCTCGTGCGCTTCGTCGCGCAGTCGTCCCTGATCGAGCATCATTGCAGTTCACTCCAATCGAGGACCATTTTCAGACAGTCGGGGTCGGCAAAGGCCTGGGGGTAGGCCTGCGCCGCCGCCTGCGCGGGGCGCACGTGGCTGATCAGCCCGGCAAAGCTCAACCGCCCGGCATCGATCAGCGCGGTGGTCGCGGCGACATCGGCGGGGGTGAATTCGGCGGAAATGCGCAGCCGCGCCTCGCGCATGAAGGCGGGCGGAAAGGCGAACGACAGCCGGTCGTAAAACCCGGCGAGCACGATCTCGCCGCCTTTGGCGAGGCGCGGGATCAGCAGATCGAGCACATCGGCGGCGCCGCTGGCATCGCAAATCGTGTGGTAGGCATGGTGATCATCGTCGGCCGGGTCGATTACCGCGTAGCCGGCGCCGTCGCGGCGCGCGGGGTTGGTTTCCCACACCACCGGGGCAGGGGCGCCCGAGGCGACCACCAGCCGCGCGATGAGCCGGCCGAGAATGCCGTGGCCGATGATCAGATCGGGCGCGGCGCCGCCGGCCAGTGCATGATGCGCGGTGGCCGCGAGCGCAAACAGGATGCCGTCGCGGCCCAGCGTTTCGTCGATTCGCAGCGCGCGGGCGGCGGGCAAGATCACGCTTTGCGCGGTGCCGCCAAACAGCCCGCGCGCACCCTGATAGCAATTGGCGCCGGGCACGAACACGAATTCACCCAGGCGATGCGCGGCATCAGGCCCGGCATCAACCACCCGGCCGACCGATTCGTAGCCGGGCACCAGCGGATAACCCATGCCCGGAAAATGCGGCATGCGTCCGGTCCACAACAGTTTTTCGGTTCCGGACGAAATGCCGCTCCACGCGACATCGACGCGCACATCGCCGCGATCCATCGGTTTAAGCGTCAACGGTCGCAGCCTCAGCTGTTCCGGCGCTTCCATGATGACCGCCATGGCGTTCACATGCACATCCCCCGAGTCCCGTGTTCAAAGGCGAACCGTTTTCTCAGGTGTCACTGTATCTGGACATTAAGCAATGTCAAGAAATGCTGACACAAGCCTTAACGCGTGGCGATGATCGCGCGGGCGGTGAGCGGTACGCCGGTCTTGAGCAGGCGTGATCGGGCAAATCCGGCGCTCGCCAGCATGGCGCGAATTTCGTCGGGCCGACGCGGCCGGCCCGATCCCATGGCGAGCAGATAGAGCCCGAAATAGGCATCGCCGGCGGGTTCGGCGCCGGGTGTGGCGGCCATCGGTTCGGCGATGAACAGCCGCCCGCCGGGGGGCAGTGCGGCATGAATTGCGCGCAGCAAAATCATTGCAGCACCATCGTCGTGATCGTGCAGCACGCGGATCAGCGTGATCAGATCGTAGCCTTGCGGCAGCGGGTCGCGCAGGAAATTTCCCCCGTGCAGCACGACCCGTCCGCCCAGGCCCGCGCGGTCGAGTCGCGCCCCGGCGCGGGCGCAGACGGCGGGCAGATCCATCAGCCCCAACTCGAGCGCGGGCACCCGGCGCGCCAGCGTGGCCAGAAACACCGCTTCGCCGCCGCCGATGTCGAGCGCTCGCTGGTGGCGATTAAAAGAATAAGAATCAATCGCTTGATCCGCCACCATCGGCTGCGATGCGGCCATCAGCGCGCTATAGTCGGCCACCGCGCGGTCATCGCCGGTGCCGGGCGCCTGGGCATAGCGCCACAAGTCGGCAAGCGCCCCGCCGCCCCCGCCGCGCCGCAGCAAGGCCACCGGATCGGCCAGATCGGCATAGAGCAGGCGGTGGTGCGCAACCATTTCGGCAATGCCGCGATTGCCGCGCAGCGCAGCGCCATCGGCCCCCAGCGCCCAGTACCCGTGGACCGGTTCAACCAGCTTGAGCGCCGCCGCCGCGCGCAGCAGGCAGCGCGCCCCGGCCAGCGGCAGATCGCAATGATCGGCCACCGCAGCCTCGTCCAGCGGACCATCGGCCAGGAGGTCGAACAGCCGCAATTCGATGCAGCTGGCCAGCACCTGCGAATAGACAAATCCGGCGACCAGATCGAACAGCACCCGCGCCCGGCGCCGCGCCACCAGCCGGGTCAGCGGCAGGCGCGAGGCCACGCGCTGAAACACCGGACTGGCCAGCACGCGGTTGCGCCAACCCAGCCAGCGGACGAACCAACTGCCCAAAACGGCGCCGTCGGACTGTTTGTACAATTCCATGTGTCAATTGTATTGGACACATGATAGCCTGACAATGGCCTAGAGGGTGGTTTGCAAAAATGCCGGAGCGGGTGGTGGTAATCGGGGCAGGGGTCGGCGGGCTGGTCAGCGCCGCGCTGCTGGCTGCGCGCGGTCTGGAGGTGATCGTGGTCGAGGCTGCCGATCATCCCGGCGGCAAATTGCGCGCAGTCGCGGTCGATGGCCGGCCGATCGATGGTGGCCCCACCGTCTTTACCCTGCGCGATGTGTTCGACGATATTTTCGCCGCCTGCGGAGCGCGGCTCGATGATCATCTGCGGCTGACCCCGGCGACGATCCTGGCGCGCCATGCCTGGGGCAAGGACCGGCTCGATCTCCACGCCGATCCGCAGGCGAGCGAAGATGCGATCGGCGCCTTTGCCGGGGCGGGCGCGGTGCGCGGCTATCGCGCGTTTCGTGCCGAGGCGCGGCGGCTGTTCGAAGCGCTCGACCGGCCGTTTCTGCGCCGCGACAAAGTCGATCCGATCCGGCTCGGCTGGCGGATGGGGCTGCGCGGGTTTGGCGATTATTGCACCTTGCGCCCTTATACTTCGCTGTGGCGCGCGCTGGGCGGCTATTTTCCCGATCCGCGCCTGCGCCAGTTGTTTGGCCGCTATGCCACCTATTGCGGGTCATCGCCGTTTCGCGCGCCGGCCACGCTGATGCTGATCGCGCATGTCGAAGCCTGCGGGGTGTGGCTGGTCGATGGCGGCATGCACCGGCTGGCCTTTGCGCTCGAAGCGCTTGGGCGCAGTCTGGGTGTGACCTATCGCTATGGCACGCGCGTCAGTGAAATCGTCGTCGAACAGGGCCGTGCCCGCGCGGTCACGCTGGCCAGCGGTGAACGGCTGGCGGCGGCGGCGATTGTCTGCAACGCCGATCCCGCGGCGATCGGCGCGGGGCTGTTCGGCACCGCGGCGGCGCGTGCGGTGGCGCCGATGCCGGCGCGCCGCCGATCGCTGGGCGCCTTGGTATGGACCGCGCTGGCGCGCGCCGACGGCTTTCCGCTCGTACGGCACAACGTGTTTTTTTCCAGCGATTACCGGGCCGAATTCGACAGCCTGGCCGCCGGTCTGCTGGCCGGTTCGCCATCGATCTATCTGTGCGCGCAGGACCGCGCCGATCAGCACGCGGCGCCAGAGGGGCCCGAGCGCGTGCAGATCATCGTCAATGCCCCACCCACCGGTGATGCCGGCGGATTTACCCCTGCGGAGATTGCCACATGCACACGCCAGATGCTGGACCGGCTGGGTCACGCGGGGCTGACCCTCGATTTGGCGCCCTCTTCGGTGCTGACCACGCCGGCGGGGTTCGACCGCCTGTTTCCCTCGACGGGTGGAGCCCTTTATGGACCGGCCTCGCACGGGTGGGCGGCCTCCTTCCTCCGCCAGGGCAACCGGACGAGGATCCCTGGGCTCTATTGCGCGGGCGGCGCCACCCACCCTGGCGCGGGGGTCCCGATGGCCGCGCTGTCCGGCCGACAAGCCGTCGCCTGCTTGCTTTCGGACCTTGCTTCGATGTCGCGGTCGCGCCGCGCGGCTATGCCTGGTGGTATATCGATGCAACCAGCGCCGACGGTGCTTACGGGCTGACCATCATCGGCTTCATCGGCTCGGTGTTTTCGCCTTATTACAAGTTCAGCGGGCGGCACTGGCCCGACAACCATTGCGCGATCAATGTCGCGCTCAACGGCCCGCGCGGATCGGCCTGGGCGATGACCGAACGCGGCGCCGCCCGCGTCGATCGCTCGGTCAGCCATTTTCAGGTCGGCCCCAGCGCGATGCACTGGGATGGCAATGCGCTGGTGATCAGCCTTGATGAAATATCCGCGCCGCTGCCTTATCGCGTGCGCGGCAGCGTGCGGGTGATCCCCGAAATGATCGGCACCACCGCCTTTGCGCTCGATCCCGAGGGGCGCCATCGCTGGCACCCGGTGGCGCCGCGCGCGCATGTCGAAGTGACGATGAGCCACCCCGGGGTCAATTGGAGCGGCCCGGGCTATTTCGATTCGAATTTCGGCGATGAACCGCTCGAGGATGCGTTTGACGAATGGCACTGGTCGCGCGCGCATCTGCGCAACGATGTCGCGGTGCTCTATGAAGGATGCCGGCGCGATGGCAGCCCGTTTGAACTGGCGGTGCGGATGGATCGGCAGGGGGTGTGGCACGATGCGATGCAGCCGGCGCCGGCGCGATTGCCGCGCAGCGGCTGGCTGGTGCGGCGGATCACCCGCGCCGATACCGGCTTTGCCCCCAAAGTGATCCGCACCTGGATCGATGCGCCGTTCTATGCGCGCAGCAAGCTCGATACCCGGCTCTATGGCGAACCGGTCCATGCCGTGCACGAAAGCCTCGCGCTCGGCCGGTTCCGGTCACCGATCGTGCAGACCATGCTCCCCTACCGCATGCCCCGCGCCTTCTGGTAGCGCGGCCTGCTCGGCGGCTTCGCGCGCGGCCTTGTCGCGGGCGATCTCGCGGTTGACCGACACCAGTTGCCAGATCCCGAAGCTGAGCGCCGGGATCACGCAGACCGCCATGTCGAACACGCTGAACACGGTTCCGTTCATTGTCCTGCCTCCTCTGCCATGGCGCGGATCAATTCCGCCACGCCCTGCGGGTCTTCCTCGTGGGCAAGATGGCCCAGATCATCGAGCGCGACCAGCCGTGCTTTGGGGATCATCGCGGCGGCGGCGCGCGCCTGGTCGATCTGGATCGCCGCATCCTTGCCGCCGTGGACCATGAGCATGGGCACATCAAGCCGTGGCAGATCGCGCGCCAGCGCGGCAAGGTTCCAGTCGGCCATCATCGACAGCGCCCCGTCGCAATGCACCGAATGGGCAAACAGCCGCTGATAGAACCCGATACCCGCCGCATCGATCGTCGATCCCGTGCTGCGCGCCAGGAAACGCGCGGTTTCCCCCGGTATACGTGCCATCTGCGCAAACAGATGCGGCGCCAGCGGATTGACGAACAGCACGCGTGCCAGCTGCGGAAACAGCACCCCGGCCAGCCCCGGGATCGGCGTCAAGGCCGCGCCCAGCCCGACCACCGCGCGCGGGCTGGCAATGCGATCGAGCACCATCCGCGCCGCCAGTGCCGCGCCCGCCGAATGGCCGACGATCAGCGCCGGTTCGAGCGCGAGCACGTCGAGCAGATCGCCGGTGGCGCGCGCCATGGTCGCCATCGACAGCCCCGCGCCGGGGCGCCCGCGCGTAAACCCGTGGCCGGGCAGATCGGGCGCGATCACGTAATGGTCCTGCGCCAGCAGCGGCGCCAGATCGCGCCAGCTATGCGTGGCGGCGCCGGTGCCGTGCAGCAGCAGCAGCGGCGGCGCGGCCGGATCGCCGAGGCACTGCACATGCCAGGTCAGGCGCCCGCACGTGACAAACCGGCTGTGTGCGCGCAGCGGCCAGTCGCGCCCGTCGATCGCCCAGCGCGGCTCGCTCATCGCGCCTGCGCCTGCGCGATCGCGGCATGCACCGCACCGGCATCGGCACGCGGCAGCGGCAAATAGCGCGCGCGCATCGCCGCTGCCAGTTCGGCCCCTTCGGCGCGGGGGCGCGCCGAGGTATCGACAAACGCCGCGCCGATGCCGCTGCGCGCGATCGTTGCGGCGGCGGCCAGCGCATCGGCCTGCGCCTGCGCCCGCACGGCGCGGCCATCGGCGGCGATATTGGCGCGGCCATCGGTCAGGATCACCAGAAACGGGGTGCGGCCGGCGGCGCGGGCGGCTTCGGCCATGGCATGCGCGGCGGTCAATCCGGCGGCCAGCGGGGTGCCGCCGCCGCCGGGCAATTCGGCGAGCATGCGGCGTGCCCGGGTCAGGCTGCGGGTGGGGGGCAGCAGCACTTCGGCCGCTGTGCCGCGAAACGCGATCAGCGCGACCTGCGCGCGGCGGACATAGGCTTGCGCCAGCAGCAGTTCGACCGCGCCCTTGGCCTCGGCCAGCCGCGCCATCGCCGCCGAGCCCGAGGCATCGACGGCAAAGATGGTCAGCACTTCGGCGCGGGTTTCAAACCGCCGCACGCGCAGATCATCCTTGCGCACCGCGATCCGCCCCTGCCGCCCGCGCACCGTCTGCCACGGCGCGGCCGCGCGCAAAGTATCGATCAGGCTGAGCCGCCGGCCGCCGCCGGGCACCCCCGCGATCACCCCCTTTGGCCGCCCGCGCAGCCCTGATTTGCGCCGTTCGCCGCTGCCGTGACGGTTGGGCCCGCCTTTGCGCGCAGTGATGCCGCCGGCCAGTTGCGCCAGCACATCGGGCGGCAGCGCGGCCAGCGCCGCCTCGAGCACCTTATCTTCGATCGCGCCGGGTTCCTGCACCTGATCGTCGCGGTCTTCGCTGGGCTGATCGCTGTCGGGCGGGGGCGGGTCTTCGCCGGCGTCGGGCGCTTCGGGCGGGGGCGGCAGCTGCGTCGCGCGCGGGGCCAGCACGGTGCGCGCGGCAAACATCAGATCGGCGCCGGTGACCCCGCTGCGGCCATGGACCCGCGCATGGCCCAGCGCCGCGCGCCAGGCAAACAGCGCGGCGCGCGCCGATCCCACCCCCAGCGCGGCGGCGGTGGCCACCAGCGTTTCGATCGCTTCGGCATCGTCGACCGCTGCGCCGGGTTGATCCTCCGCCGGCGGGCTGTCCACGCTCAGATGAAATGCCAGCCGTTCGCTCAGCACGGCGGGGGCGCGATCATCGGGTTCGCGCCCGTCGTCAAACGCGATCACGCCAAACCGTGCCGGCGCGGTGAGGGTCGCGCCGTCGCGTTCAACCTGCAAGGCGCCGGTGTCGATCACCGTGGCGATCCGCCCGGCGACCCCGACATCGAGCCGTTCGGCCATCGGCACGGTGACCAATCCGCCGTGCGCTTCGGCCAAGAGGCCGGTGCGGCTGACCGGGCGGCCCAGCGCCAAAGTCGCGGTCAGGTCGATCCCGCCGAGCAGCCGGTCATCATCGATATGCACCGGAATGCGCCGCACCGGGGCATCCGCAGGCAGCGCGGCGGTCCAGGCCGCAACAATGTCATCCTGCCACAAGTCGGCGCCGCGCAGCACGATCCCGCCCAGCGCCGGGTCTGCCGCGCAGATCCGCGCCGCGATCAAGCCGTCGCGCACCGCCGCGGGCAGGCGCGGGCCTTCCATCGTCAAGCCAGCAGCTCGTCCAGCGCGCGTTCGATCCGCGCGGTCGAGCCGGTTTCGTCGAGCACATTGCGCCGCAGCCGGTGGCGCAGCGCCATCGGCGCCACCGTGCCGAGATGGCGCGGGGCAACGGTCGTTTCGCCATCGAGCGCGGCCAACGCGCGCGCGGTGCGCATCAGCGTCAATTCGCCGCGCAACCCGTCGGCACCCACCGCGAGGCACAGCCGCGAGGCCAGCGTCAGCACCGCATCGGGCACGCTAACATCGGGCAGCAGCGCGCGGGCGCGAGCGAGTTTTTTGAGCGTCTTGCGCTCTTCGCGGCGCCAGTGTTCGGCAAATTCGGCCGGCGCGCGCTCGAACGCATCGCAGCGTTTGAGGATTTCGACACGGGTTTTAAGCTCTTTGGGCGTGCGCACTTCGACCGACAGGCCAAAGCGGTCGAGCAATTGCGGGCGCAATTCGCCTTCTTCGGGATTGCCGCTGCCGACCAGCACGAACCGCGCCGGGTGGCGCACGCTCAAGCCTTCGCGCTCGACCACGTTTTCGCCCGAGGCCGCCACATCAAGCAGCAGATCGACTATGTGGTCTTCGAGCAGATTGACTTCGTCGATATAGAGAAACCCGCCATGCGCGCGCGCCAGCAGGCCGGGTTCAAACGCCTTGACCCCGGCGCCCAGCGCGCGTTCGAGATCAAGCGCGCCGACCACGCGGTCTTCGGTCGCGCCCAGCGGCAGGTCGACAAACGGCACCGGCACGGTCGCGCCGGCACGCGGCGGCGGGGCATCGGCGGCGTGATAGCCAGCCTGCGCGGCGGGAATCGGCGGCAAAAGGGCGGCCAGCGCGCGAACGGCGGTCGATTTGCCGGTGCCGCGATCGCCAAATACCATGACCCCGCCGATGCGCTGATCGACTGCGGCGATCAGCAGTGCCCGTTTCATTTCGTCCTGGCCGACGATGGCAGAAAAGGGGAAGGACACGCGCACCATGCTTGTGTAACACGCACTGGACGTTCCGCAAGATGGACATATGCAAATGTGGATGGTGATTGGTACGGCGGCTTGCGGTGCGTTGCTGCTGGGCGGGGTAGGCGGGGCGATGACCCCGATCGGCCCGTGGTATCGCGATTTGAAAAAGCCGGGGTTGCAGCCGCCCAACTGGGTGTTCGGCCCGGCCTGGACGGTGATTCTGGCGCTGGCGGCGTGGTCGGCGGTCCTGGCCTGGCAGGCGGCAGTCGATGATGCCGCGCGCGGGCGCGTGCTGGTGCTGTTTGGCGTCAATGCGCTGTGCCACCTGCTGTGGAGCCCGCTGTTTTTCCGCCTGCGCCGGCCCGACTGGGCCTTGATCGAGGTGGTGTTCCTGTGGGCCTCGCTGGTCGCGCTGATTGTCGGGCTGTGGCCGATCGCGCCGCGCGCCAGCCTGCTGATCGTGCCCTATTTTCTGTGGGTCAGCTTCGCCAGTTGGCTCAACTGGATGATTGTGCGGCTGAACCGGCCGTTCGGGCAAACCGCCTGATTGCGGCTTGTACGCGGGGCTGGCGATGCCCATCTGACGGGGCAACTGCGGCGGGGCATGATCGCCCGCGCCGCCCTGGAGCGTCACGATGATTGAACTGCGTCCGTTTGCCGGTATCGGCCATGCCCATCACGGGTGGCTGGATGCGCGGCATCATTTCTCGTTTGCCGATTATCACGATCCGGCGCGGATGGCCTGGGGCAATCTGTGGGTGTGGAACGATGATACGATCGCGCCCAAAAGCGGGTTTCCGCCGCATCCGCACCGCGACATGGAAATCATTACCTATGTGCGCAGCGGCGCGATCACCCATCAGGACAGCCTGGGCAATCGCGGCCGCACCGCGGCGGGCGATGTTCAGGTGATGAGCGCGGGCACCGGCATCGTCCACGCCGAATACAATATCGAGGACGAGGCGACCACGCTGTTCCAGATCTGGATCACCCCGACCCGCCGGGGTGAGGCGCCGGGCTGGGGCGCGCGGCAGTTTCCCAAGGGCGATCGCGCCGGGCAACTGGTGGTGCTGGCCAGCGGCTATGCCGATGATGGCGATGCCCTGCCGATCCGCACCGAGGCGCGGCTGGTGGCCGGCACGATCCCGGCGGGCCAGTCGGTGACCTATGACCTGCCGGCGGGGCGCAAGGCCTATCTGGTGCCGGCGACCGGGCGGATCACGGTGAATGGCGTTACCGCAGCGGCGCGCGACGGGGTGGCCGTGGCCGACGAAGCGCAAGTGACGATCACCGCGCTCGAAGAAGCCGAAATCGTGCTGGTCGATACGCTGTGAGCACGTCGCCGGTCGCGCAAGTGATCAGCCCGCCGCTGCGCGATCTGGGCGACGGGTTTACCGTGCGGCGCGCGCTGCCGGGGGTGCAGCGGCGGATGGTAGGGCCGTTCATCTTTTGCGACGAGCTTGGCCCGGTCACGCTGGCCGGCGATCAGGCGCTCGATGTGCGGCCGCACCCGCATATCGGCCTTGCCACCGTGACGCACCTGATCGCCGGGGCGATCGACCATCGCGATTCGCTGGGGTCGGTGCAGACGATCCGCCCCGGCGCGGTCAACTGGATGACCGCCGGGCGCGGTATCGTCCATTCCGAACGCACCCCGGCCGATGTGCGGGGCAGCGGCGCGGTGCTCCATGCGATGCAATTGTGGGTGGCGCTGCCGGTCGAGTGCGAAGAGATGGCGCCGGCGTTTGATCATTATCCGGCCGAAGTCTTGCCGGTGGTGAGCACCGATTCGATGCGGCTGACCGTGCTGGCCGGGCGCTGCGATGGGCTGGTTTCGCCGGTGGTGACGCAGTCGGAACTGGTGCTGGCGGAATGTGTGCTGGGGGCGGGCGGGCAGTATCTGTTCGCCGCCGATCAGCAAGAGCGCGCGATCTATGTGATCAGTGGGTCGGTGCGGATCGCCGGGCATGATGCTGTGCTGACCGCCGGGCAACTGATCGTGCTGCAAACCGGTGTTCCGGCCATGCTGACGGCGGATGGCGAAGCGCGGTTGATGCTGCTGGGCGGGGCACCGTTCCCCGAACGCCGCATGGTCTTCTGGAATTTCGTCTCGTCGCGCGCCGAACGGATCGAACAGGCCAAGGCCGATTGGCGTGCCGGCCGGTTTGACCCGGTGCCGGGCGAAAGCGAATGGATTCCCTTGCCCGACGACGTGCCGGGCGCGAGGCTCGCTTAGGCGACGCGGCGACCGGGTGCGGCGCGCAGCCATTCGCGGGCGCGGCGCTGGGCTTCGGCGATTTCGCGCGCGGTCATGTCGTCGGCGACATCGGCGCGGCATTGTGCGGCCATCTCGTGTCCGCCCACGGCGGCGAGGTTGAACCACTTGTGCGCTTCGACCAGATCGATCGCCAGCCGGTCGCTGCCGGTGGCAAAGGCCATGCCCAGATCAAAGAACGCTTCGGCCTCTGCCGCCGCGTCGCCCTGGGCCGCGCTGGCGAGGCAGCGGGCGACAAAAGCGTCGCGCGCACTGGTGTCGATCGCGGGGGCGGTATCGGTGCCGCCAACCAGCTTGATAAAGTTCTGTTCCATACCCAACGCCCTTGTTTCCGTCTGTGCGCTGGCCCGGTCAGGGTTGGCGCGATGGGGCCAAGGTCCACAAGTTTGGTCAACAATTGGTTAACGACGGCAAGAATTTGCCGGGAATTTGCCGGATAGGTAAAAACCGGGGTGTGCACAGATTTTGCCGACTGTCCCAAAAGAGGTGGACAGACCCGCTTGTCTGCATCCGGTACACCCCCTATAGGCGCGGCAACATTGGTGGCGATGGCGGCATGGCAAGCCGCTTTCGGGCCGCCGGGCACGAACGCGGAGGGCCGGATGGCTGGAGTGTTGAGTGACGAAATCGACGTGTTGGCCAAAGCCCGGCGCGCCATGCCGGGTGACTATGTTCCCCATGAAGACGAACCCTACATGAACGAACAGCAGCAGGATTATTTCCGCCGCCTGCTGCTCGAATGGAAGCGCTCGATCCTGTCGGCATCGGTCAACACGCTGTCGGCGCTGCAGGAAGGGCCGATCCGTGAACCCGATCTGAACGATCGCGCCTCCAGCGAAACCGACTGGGGCATCGAACTGCGCACCCGCGACCGCCAGCGCAAGCTGATTGCCAAGATCGATTCGGCGATGCGCCGGATCGATGAAGGCGAATATGGCTATTGCGAAGTGACCGGCGAACCGATCGGACTTGGCCGGCTGATCGCGCGGCCGATCGCGACGATGACGGTCGAGGCGCAGCAGGCGCACGAACGCCGCGAAAAGGTCTCGCGCGACAACTGATCGGGTTTGAACCAGGCGTCCTTCAAATCGACTCGTCATTCCGGACTTGATCCGGAATCCAGCAAGAATCAGACGCGGTAGCGTCTTTGGCGAAGCCAAGCTGCTTTGTCGCAGGAATGCTGCCGCATTCGTTATTTGCCGGGTTCGCAGATCAAGTCCGGAATGACGAAGTTGCTTGAATAGACCGCTGACAAGATGTGCCACTGGTATAACACCCCTTGGCAAAGTTGTGCCAAAATGGGGCTGTGGCGGATTGGCCCGGTCAGCGGCGGCGAGTGTTAACACTTCGTTTGTCGTTCGGGCATAGCGCTGTTGCAGGGGTCCGATCGTGGACCGGCCGATCGCAGGACAGTGAAACGGAAACGAACGGTGAGCGAGATTGATCATCGCCAGGTCGGACGCGACAGCCTGTTTCTGATGGCTGATCTGCGGGTCGAAGGCCAGGCCGGCGACCACCGGGTGAAAGTGCGCAACCTGTCGGCGCGCGGCATGATGGCCGAAGGCACCGTGCGCGTAACCTCTGGCCTGAACGTAGAGGTCAACTTGCGCGCGGTCGGCTGGGTCACCGGCCATGTCGCGTGGATTCAGGACACCAGGTTCGGCATCGCGTTCGATGCCGAAATCGACCCGCGCGAAGTCCGCGCACCGCTGCCGCAGGATAGCGAAAGTACGCCGCGCTATCTGCGATCGGCCATCCAGCCGCCCGATCCGCGCAGCCTGCGCAAACTGTAACGCGCGCCCCCGCCGGGCGGGGACGCTTGCGATTACCAGCCGCCGTCGTCGCCGCCGCCACCGCCCGACGAATCATCCCACGATCCGCTGTCGGCAATGCCGAAATCGTTGCCGCCCATATCGGCGTCGGGATCGACCATCGGTTGCTGGTTGTCGGCATAGCCGCCACCCATGCCGCCGCTGCCATAGCCGCGCTCGCCATGGTCGCCCATCAGGTGGTCGACCACTTCTTCGCCCACGGCAAAGCCGGCGCCCATCGCCGCGCCGCTGGCCAGGCTGCCCATCAGGCCGCTGCCCATGCCGCCGCCAACGCCGCCGCCATAGCCCGCGCCGTAACCGGGTGCATAGCCGGGGCCGCCGCCATAGCCGGGCCCGGGGCCATAGCCCGGCTGGACCACGGTCGGCCCGCCGCCAAACCCGCCGACCACGGTGGTCTGCGACCGCCGCCGCACCAGCGCCAGCACGAAAAACAGCACCAGCGCGATCAGGATGATCACGCCCCACGAAATCCCGCCCCGCTGCGGCGCCACCGCGACCGGGTGATAGGTGCTGCCGGTCGCCGGAACCAGTCCGGTCGGGCTGTTCAGCTTGGCCTCAAGCTCGCGCACCGAATGGCTGCTGATCCCGGCCAGGCCGGGGTCGAGGCTTTTCGCCTTGGCCAGTTCGTCGCGCGCTTCGCCCAGCCGGCTGGCCTTGGCGAGCAGTTCGGCCTCGACATAATGGGCCTTGGCGCTGTTGGGGTGATCCTTGAGCACCGGCCCCATCATGTTCAGCGCGCCGTCGATATCGCCCGACTTGGCTTCGCTGTAGACCTGATCGATCGAGGCATCGGCGGCCAGCACCGGCACCGCCGCCACCGCCAGCAGCAACCCGGCGGAAATCGCCGTCATTCGCATCATTCGCTTGTGCATGGCACTCGTCCTTGCCTGACATCGGCGCCATCCGGAATGGCCGCGCCGACCTTAACCCCCGCTGACCCGTCGATCCGGCCCCGCGCCTGTGAATCTGGCCCCGATCGCGATCAGTTTCAAGGGTGCGGTGGCGTGCCGTCGATGCAGAATTGCCGGCAGATCGCATCGGCGACGTATCCGGCGGCGGTGGCAAAGGCCAGGCCCTGATGATCGGCCAGCCCGCTGTCGGGTTTGACCCCCTCGGTAATGATCCCGCCGTCCCAGCGGCTGTTGAGCAGCACCTCCAGCGCCCTGGCCTGACCCGCGCGCAGACCCAGATGATCGGCCACCGCCCACGAGGTGGTGAACGGCAGTCGATAACTGCCCGGCAGGCCGAACCGCGTGCCGGCAAAGCCCCAGCGGTATTGCGCCGAATGCAGCCAGCGATACGTACGCACAAACAAGGGATCGTCCTGATCGATGAACCCCAGCGCGGGCAGCTTCATCAGCGATCCCGGCGGCACATCGTTGAAATCGGCATCGCGGCCATCGACCGTGGCGGCAAAGATCGGCCCGCCCGCGCCCGGCGCACCATCGTGAACACCATGCGCCATGATCGCCGCGCGCAACTGCGCCGCGCGCTCGCGCCAGCCGGCGGCCTCGGCCGGGGCGGCAACCTCGGCCCAATCGAGCAGCGCGCGCCACACCAGCACATTGTCGTAAATCGAATAGGGCTTTTTGATATATTCGTCCTGCGCGTCCTGGAAGGTCGCATAGAGCCCGGTGCGATCATCGCGCAGCGTGCCGAGCTGGCGCAGGATCGCCGCCACTGCCTCGCCATGCGCGGTGATCGCGCTGCGGTCGCCGGTCGCCCGCGCATAGCGCGCCAGCGCGATGACCGGCGCGATCAGCTCGTCAAGCTCGAGCCCGTCCTCGAGCGTGACCCCGTCGATAAACCGGCTGTGCACGCCGATATTGCGGCGTTGCAGGCCAAACACGTAATCGAGCGCCTCGCGCGCGCGCGCCGGGTCGCTGTCGAGCAGCGCGGGAAAGCTCCACAGCAGCGCATCGCGGTCCCAGAACGCCGCCGACACGTAATAGCGGTTTGATCGCGAGGTCATCCCGACAAACTGTTCGGTATCGATCGTGCGGCCCCAGGCATAATTGTGGGTAAACAGCAGGTTGCGATTCATGATCAGATCGAGATCAGCCCGCCCGGTGGTGCGGGTCAGCCGGTGCGCGGCCGCCGCTGCCTGATCGATCACCCCGTCGATGCCCAGCCGGTCGATCGTCTTGCCCAGCACGCGCATGGCATAGGCGGCGCTGTATTCCTCCAGCCCGGCGCCGATCAGGAAATGCATGTCGAGGCTTTGCCCGGGCGCCAGCACCGCATCGTGCCGCGCGGTCAGCGCCGGATCGGGCCCCGGCTGCACCACCGCGCTCGATCCGACATAGCCGAACCCCCAGGCCACTTGGGCATCATCGGTAACATAGCTGAACACTGCCATATCGGTGTCGATCGGGGTTGGCGTCATTACCCGCCGGCCGCCCAGCGGTTCGGGCGAATACGTCACCCGGTGCGTCGCGCCCCAGGCCAGCTTCATCCCCGGCGCCACCGCCAGCGGATGATTGGTCAGATTGGTCACGCGAAAACGGATGATCGCGGCATGCGCCTGCGGCGGCGCGACATACGTCACCGCCACGCGCACCCCGTCGGCCTCCATCGTGGCGGTGGGGATCCAGTAATCGCGCAAAGTCCAGTGCAGGCCCGCCAGCGCGCGTTCGTGCCCGGCGATCACCACGAACGGGCGCATCAAGGGCTGCCCGGCAGTGCCGGCCATTTCGACCAGCCCGCGATAGCGCAGCGACGTCATGTTGAGATCGCTGATCGCGCCATCGCCGGCGCGGATCGATGGCAGCGCCAACCAGTCATTGCCGGTGGGGATCACATCGTCATCGGCCAGCGTCAGCGCCACCTCGCGCGCCCCCTGCGGCACCGGGGCAGCCAGCGCCGGTGCGGCCAGCAGCAGGGCGGCGAGTATCGCGCGCGCGATCATGCCGGCATCATCGCCGGGGCGGCGCAGGTGCGGGCGATGAAATCCTCGTGGCGCGGCATCAGCGCGACATTGGCGGCGATCACCTGTTCGACATGGTGGACCAGCCCCAGAACATCGGCCTCTGCCACCCAGTCGACCGCCGGGTGATACGTGCGCGGGACAATGCCCTGGCCCAGCATGACCTGGACCCAACTGGTCAGGCCGAACAGTTCGGTGCCTTCGCGAAAGAACTGCCCGTTGGCGGCAAACAGCTCGAGATAGGCCTGCAGGCTGTCGGGGATCGGCATCGTGCGCAGATAATTCCAGAATTCTGAATCATCGCGGGTGGTGGCGCGGTAATGCAGGATGATGAAATCGCGGATGCGGGCATATTCGAAGATCATCTGCGCGTTGTAGGTATCCTGCAGCACGCGCGCGCAATCGGCGCGCGGAAACAGCCCCATCAGCCGCGAGATCCCGGTCTGGATCAGAAAGATCGCGGTCGATTCCAACGGTTCGATAAAGCCCGAGGCGAGCCCGATCGCCACCACGTTGCGGTCCCACTGCCGGGTGCGGCAGCCGGTGACAAAACGCACCTCGCGCGGATCGGCCAGCGGTTTGCCGTCGAGATTTTGCATCAGCACTTGTTCGGCGCGGGCATCGCTGGTGAAATGGCTGGAATAGACATGGCCATTGCCGGTGCGGTGCTGCAACGGGATGCGCCATTGCCACCCCGCCTCGCGCGCGGTCGAGCGGGTATAGGGCGTCGGCGGCCCGACTTTGGCGCAAGGCACCGCCAGCGCGCGGTCGCACGGCAGCCAGTGCGACCAGTCTTCAAATCCGGCATTCAGCGTCTGGCCGATCAGCAGCGCGCGAAACCCGCTGCAATCGATGAACAGATCGGCGGCAATCTCGCGCCCGTCGTCGAGCTTCACGCTCGTCACAAACCCGGTTTCGCCGTGCTGGTTGACCGCGACCACTTTGCCTTCGTGGCGCACCACCCCCTGCCGTTCGGCGCGCGCGCGCAGAAAGCGGGCATAGAGCGCGGCATCGAAGTGATAGGCATAGGCGATTTCGGCCAGCGGGGTGTTGCGCGGCGCGTCGCTCGGCGGGGTCATGAAGCGCCCTTGCGGCGCGGCCAGGGTGTTGAGCGAATAGTGGCTGATATCGCGCGCCTTGCCCGCCGCGCGCGCCTTCAGCCAATATTGGTGAAACGGCATCAGCCCGAGATCGCGCCCGATCGTGCCGAACCCGTGGACATAGCTGTCGCCCAGCCGGCCCCAGTCGTTGAATTGAATCCCCAGCTTGAAGGTCGCCTGGGTGGCGCGGACAAATTCGCCCTCGTCGATTTCGAGCAGGCGGTTGAACGCGGTGATATGCGGCACGGTCGCCTCGCCCACCCCGATCGTGCCGATATCATCGGATTCGACCAGCGTGACCGCGATGTCGCGGCCAAACGATTTGGATATCGCCGCCGCCGCCATCCATCCGGCGGTGCCCCCGCCGATCACCGCCACCCGGCGGATCGGACGGTCTGCCTGTTCAGCCTGCATCGGTCCTGCCTTCTCTGCCTGATTGTCCAGCGGTTATGCCGCGATCACCCGCGCCGGTCGAGACCGCGCGGCAGGTATGCCAAAACGCAGTCTGGCCGGTGCATGGGGGGCACCGGCCAGACCGCCAATCGGGAAACCGGCGCGGGCGAGGGAGGGTCCGCAGCCGCCGGTCCCGCATCATCGGGCAGCGTTGATCACGCCGCCGTCAGAACTTGACCCCGGCCGAGAACTTGACCGTAAACGGCGCCCCGACAATCGGACCATTGGTGTTGTACTGCGCCGACACCGGCACCCCGGCGGCATTGCTGGTAAACTGGATCGCCGCCGGATCGTAATTGTGCCAGTTGAACACGTTGAGCACGTCGATCCGGGCATAAGCGGTAAACCCGGCAACGGTCAGGTTCTTGGTCAGCTGCATGTCGAGATCCTTGTAGCCAAGGAACCCGCCCGGTTGCAGCACCGCCACCCCACCGGTGCCGCCACCGATCGAATTGTACGGGTTGCAGCCCGGCACGCCGGTGTTGCAGCCATAGATCGCGCTGGCTGCCTGCGGCGTTGCCAGCGACAGCTTGCCGGCGATCTGGAAGCCCCACGGCAGATCGCGCGTCCCGGTCAGCACCAGGCGATGACGCGGCACCGCGGTCGAACGGATCATCGGATAGTCGGCAGCGATCGGATAATCGAACAAGTACATGTTGCCCGCCGCGCCATAGGCATAGGCGTTGTTCTGCGCCGCGGCCGAGAAGGTATAGCTGACCGTCGCGCTCCAGCCCGATTCCTTGGTATAGGGCTTTTGCCCGGCGAGGCTGATCTGGAAATCGCTGTCCTTGAACCCGTTGTCCCACAGGATCAGCGAGCCGACCCCGGGAACCCCCTGCGCGCCCCACTGGCTGCCGTTCTGATAGAACGCACCGTTGGCATAGCGCGCGCCCCAGTGGCCGTAGATGCCGTCATAGCTGGCAACATAGGACAGCGTGGCCTGGGTGTTCCAGTCGCCGATCTTGTTGCGGATGCCGAGGCTGAACTGGTCCGAATAAGGCGTCTTGATGTTGTTGTTCATCAAGTCGACTTCGTGCGAGGTCGGGCTGGTCTGGAACCCTTCGAGCCCGGCCGGGGTCAGATAGGTGGAATTCCACGCATAGCAGTGGTTGGTCGGGTTGACGTCGCCTGCCGTGGCGCAATTGCCGAACGAATCCTGCGTCTGCGGCGAAGGGAAATAGACCTGCGGATTGCCGTTGAGCGCAATCTTGGTGGTTTCCAGCGCCAGCGTGCTGAACAGGTTGCGGTTGTACGCCCGGGCATAGCCGCCAAACAGCACGTGCCGGCCATCGCCATCGAAATCATAAGTAAAGCCGATGCGCGGCGAGAAGTTTTCGGGCGCATGGCGGTTGGTGCCGGTGCTGATGTAATTGGCCAGATTGATCCCCGGCGCGCCCGGCTGATTGGTCGCCAACACCGAGGCATAGCTTTGCGTCAGGCCGGGGAAATTGCCGTTGATCGCCGCCACCACGTTGGCCGGGGTGACATAGTTGAGATAGGCCGGCACCACTTCGTGATCCCAGCGCAGCCCGGCATCGATTTCCAGCTTGTCGTTGACCGCCCAGTTGTCCTGCACATAGGCGCTGTATTGGCGGTCGCGGGTGGTTACCCCGGCCGAATTGAAGCCCGAAGTCAGGTTGGGATATTGCACCTCGATCGGCGTGGCGGAAATGCCCGCCGCAGTCACCGCGTAGAAATAGGTCGCATCCGCCAGATCGGACGTGGCGTTCTGCGTCTGCAAGGTGATCGAACCATAGCTGGCGCCGAGCTTGAGCGTGTGTTCGCCGGCCAGTTGCAGATTGGTGAAAGTGGCGTTGTCGGCAAAGGTCCAGCCCTTTTGCCGGTTGATCGCGCCCACACCCGAGCCCGGACCGCCGACGTTGATGATCGACTGGCCGTTCTGGTTGCTGTTGCTCGCAGTCGCCGGATTGGGGAAATAGATATAGTCGAACTGCGGCGAAGCGGTGGTCGCCACCGCCGAGGAATTGGCGTCCTGATACGATGCGCGCAATTCGTTGACCCAGTGATCGCCGTTGTGCTGCCAGCGGGCATCACCACGCTTGACGTTGTTCTTGTAGGGCACTTCGTCCGAAGCGGCGTTTTGCCCGCCGCTGCCGGTGATGTTGGATTCGATGCGCAGATTGGCGGTCAGTTCGATCCGGTCGCGCGAGCTCGGTTCAATGTCGATCTTGCCGAAATAGAGGTTTTCGGTGAACGGATTGGTCACCGGCCCGAACTGGTTCGACACGTTCGACGGCAGCAGCGCGATGATCGAGGCGGGAACCAGCCCGTTGGCATAGACCGAGCTGTAATCGGCCAGGCTCTTGTGTTCCCAGGTAAAGAAGAAGTGGGCGATGTCCTTGACGATCGGACCGCTCAGCGCGACGCCGTATTCCTTGCTCGGTTCGTGCGCCTTGCCGGTGCCGGCGGCAATTTCGTCGGGGCGCGAGGCGCGCAGATGTTCGTCGGTATAGTCGCCAAACGCTTCGCCGTGGAAGCTGTTGGTGCCCGATTTGGTCTGCGCGATGATGATCGCGCTGGCCGCATCGCCATATTCGGCGCTGTAGTTCGAGGTGACCACTTTGTATTCGGCGATCGCCAACTGCGGGAAGGGGTTGCCCGGGTCGCCATTGCCGTTCGACCCGCCGCTGCCGGTAAAGCCCGAACCGCTGCCGCCGGTGCCGCCGCCGCTGCCGACGAAATCCTTCTGGCTCACGCCATCGATATAGACGTTGACCGCCGAATCGAGCTGCGCACCGCCACGGATCGAGGTGTTGTGGCCTTCATCGACGTTGAAGATCATCCCCGGCACTGTGTCGGCAAATTCGAGGAAGTTGCGCGTGACCTGCGGCAGCGCGGCGATATCGTGCAGCGAGACGATCTCGTTGACTTGCGAGGAATGCACCTCGGTGGTCTGGCGCTTGCCGCTGACGACGATCGTCGATTTGTCGGTGCCGGCCTTGCCGGTGCTGAAATTGAGCACCGAGATCGAGGCCACCGACACCGTGGTGTCGCCCTGCTGCCCATCGCCGGTGGTGACATGGTACGTGCCCGAAGGCAGACCGGCGATCACGTACGTCCCGTCGGGGCCGGCAATCGTCTGGCGGGTGGCGCCGGTGTCGGTCGATTTGACCACCACGGTCGATCCGGCCGGCGCGGTGCCGCGCAGCGAGCCGTCGGAGGTCTGCGCCAGCACGGGCGCGGCGGCAGCCAGCGCCACGGCAAGCGCCAGGCCGGAAATCGTCCCCTGCGCCAGCTTGCGGTGACGGGCATACGGAATTGCGCTGATCATCGTCGGGTTCCCTCCCTTGCATCCTGCGCCGCGCATCATGGCCCGGCGCTTCGTCCCCCGGGTCCGCCACCGGCTGTACCGTATGCCGGACCCGTCTGCCGTTCGACCCCGTAGGGGAGTGCGTCACGGCTTCCTGTAAACGGTTACCTGATCGGGTAAGCGGTTACAACCAAAATTCGCAAAATTTCCGGAACGGATAATAAAAGACATTATAATCAGATTCTTATGCGGTAACTTCGGATTGTGGCGATAGGGCGCCAGCACGGGTGGCCAACCGCTTGAAAATCCTTCGCCGCCTCGGTGATGGCTCGCTTTGACGGGGATCGGGCGCTGCCACGGCCATGCCCGGCACCTGCGGGCGGTAAAAGAAACCGGTTACATCGATCGATTCATGGGAACGTTCACACCTTGGACCGGTTCGCAGCCGGGCTGTTCAGCGCGTGCTGGACTTGGCGCAAGCGGCGGCATAGCCTTGGCCATGGGCAAGGGGAGCGACGGGGTGGCAGGATCGGCAGCGGCAGCGAACGACGAAGCATTTCCGGCGGTGCGCATGCGCTGGCTGGCGCTGGTCTGCGCCGCGCTGGCGATCTGCGCGACGTATTACGAAACCGACGTGATCGGCGATATTGCCGACCTGCTGGTGCGCCAGCGCGGCTTTTCGCAAAGCCAGATCGGCAGCCTCAACGCGGCGATCTATTGGCCCAGCGTGGCGCTGGCGCTGGTCGGCGGGGTCTTGATCGATCGCTATGGCGCGGCGCGGATGGCGCTGTGGACCGCGGCAATCGGCTTGCTGGGCGCCTGCCTGACCGCGCTCGGCACGCCTTATGCGCTGATGTGGCTGGGCCGGCTGGTGTTCGGGGTGGCCGAAGGCGCGCTGTTCATGGCGCTGATCGCCGGGCTGGCGCAGTGGTTTCCACCGGCGGGGCTGGCGCTGGCGACCGCGCTGTGGCTGTCGATGGCGCGGGTCGGCTCGGCGCTGTGCAACAGTTCATCGACCTGGGCCAAGCCGCTCTACGATGCCGGCTGGCAGCCGCCGCTGTGGCTGGGGGCGGGGATTACCGCGCTGGGTCTTGCTGGCGCGATCGCGTTCTGGGCGATCGACCGGTATCGTCCGGCGCGCCCGGTGGTGGCAAACACGGCGCGCAACGAGGCGCCGGCGGGGTGGGCGCGGTTGCGGTTTGGCGCCGCCTATTGGTACATCCTCGCGCTGCACGTGCTCTATGCCTCGGTGTTCTTTCCGTTTCGCCAGACTTATGCGGTGGAATATTTCCAGCATGCCAAGCACATGACGCTGCAGGCCGCCGCGCTCAGCAATTCGGGCGTGTTCGTTGCGGCGATCTTTGCCACGCCGCTGTTCGGGGTGATTGCCGACCGGGTCGGCCATCGCGCGCTGATGCTGCTGATCGGCACGCTGCTGCTGCCGGTCACGCTGGCGATCCTCGGGCTGACCGGGCTGACACCGTGGGTTTCGACCGTGCTGATGGGGATCAGCTGGTCGCTGGTGCCGGCGGTGATCTGGCCCTCGACGACGATGCTGGTGCGGCCCGATCAACTGGGCACCGCGCTGGGGCTGATCACGCTGATCCAGGCGCTGGGCATCGCCGGGGCCAATCTCGGCGCCGGGATCGTCGCCGACTGGGCCGGGGCAGGGCCCTTGCATCCGGCCGGCTATGGCGCGGTGATCGGGTTTTTCGGCGTGATCAGCCTCGCCGCGCTGGCCTCGGTGATCGGGCTGTTGCGGCACGAAACCGGCCCCTCCGGCCACGGGCTGGAACGGCCGGCACGCTGAACGGCCGGGCGGGGCGGTCCGCCGATATCCCCACCATGGTGTTTACCATTTTCGGCGCAAGCATCCCCGCGTGAAAGCCCGGTCGGAAGGTACCGCACGGCAAGAAAAATTTAACGCCTTGCCGCGTAGATAACCCGATGATGACTGGACCTGCGCCCTGCAAGAGCCATACGCCAATGCCCTGCCGCCGCGCGGGTGGGTGGCGGCTGGCGCGTCTGCTGCGCGATGACCAGGCCACGGCGGCGATGGAATTTGCCCTGCTCGCCCCGGCGTTCATCGCCTTGCTGCTGGCGATTACCAACACGGTGGTGATCTATCTGGCGCAAGAAGCGCTGGAAACCGCCGCCGAAAGCGCAGCGCGCCTGTTGCTGACCGGCCAGGCGCAGACGTTCCAGTCCTATACCGGATCGACCCAGAATACCGGGATGACCGCAAGCCAGTTCAAGAACGCGATCTGCGGCACGTTGTCGTACAGCGCCACCGCCAACGCCTCGACCCAGACGACCTGGGGCAATGGCTCGCTGCTGCCGCCGCTGTTGTCCTGCAGCAATCTCTACGTCAACGTCGCCCCGTCGAGCAGCTTTTCCTCGGTGTCGGTCGCGCCGGTGACGCTGAGCCTTGATTCCAACGGCAATATCACCGGGACCACTTTCTCGACCACGACCGGCAGCAATTCGCAGAACCAGGTGCTGGTGGTGCAATTGCTGTACTTGTGGCCCACGGTGACCGGCCCGCTGGGTTTGAACATGAGCAACACTTCGGCGCTCAACCGCATCCTCACCGCGACGCAGGTGATCGATACCGAACAGTATCCCTGCCCATCGAATGTCACGACATGTTGAACCGGCTTCGCCAGGTCGGGGCTGACAGCAGCGGCGCGGCGATGTTCGAATTCGTCATCTGCCTGCCGGTGCTGATCCTGCTCTATGTCGTCAGCTATGCGGTCGCCGATGTGGTGTCGTGCAGCCGCAAGGTCACCATCGCCACGCGCACGCTCAACGACCTGGTCAGCCGCAGCCTTTCGCCCACCGCGATCGCGTCGAACCCGTCGGGTACCGATGCCACCTCGCTGATGTCAGCAGCGGCCTTGACGCTGACCCCCTACAGCTCGGACAAGGCGACGGAAAACGTCGCGCTGGTGCGGGTCTGCGATTCCAGCCATGCCTATGTCATCTGGACCCAGGCGGTGACCTTTACCAGCGGTGCCACCAACGCGGCGACGCCGATCCTGACCGCCGGTGCGCTCAGCAGCAAGAGCGTGATCTCGCTGCCATCGGGCATGGTGACCACGCCGATGGTGCCGACCTCACCCGATGGCAGCAATGTGTGCAACAACTTTGCAACCGGCACGTCGACCACCACTCAGGTCGGCACGGCGGGCACTTTCATATTTCTTGCCGAAGTCGATTACACTTATGTGCCGTTCGACTCCGGCACGCAGCTCAACATGTTCGGTTTTCAGGCAAGCGTACCGCTGGGGGCGATCCTGTACATGACCCCGCGGTTGACCTGAGGTGATGGCGATGCGTGATACTCCGCTGATCCGGCTGGCCCGGCGGCTGGCCGTCGATACCGACGGCAATATCCTGTTGATGACCACGCTCGGCCTGCTGACGCTGGTGTTCGGGCTGGGCTTCGTCGTCGATTTCAGCCGCGCCGAAGCGGCGCAGACCGAATTGAACGCGATTGCCGATGCCGCCGCGCTGACCGCGGTCGATCCGCAGATGATCTATCAATCGAACACTGTGGCGCAGACGGCGGCGACGGCCATGTGGAACGCGCAGACCGCAAACCTGAGCGGGCTGACCAATATCTCGATGACGCCCTCGGTCACCACCGGCAGCGGCATCGGCGGCCTGCGCAATGTCACCATCACGTGGACGGCCAATTCGACCAACCTGTTTGCCAACCTGCTGGGCGTGTCGTCGCTGGCGCTGTCGGGATCGGCGAGCACGGCGGCATCGCAGCCACCCAACATCAATTTCTATATCATGGTCGACAATTCGCCGTCGATGCTGATCCCCAACTCGGCGACCGGGATCACCAATCTGCAAGGCACCACCAGCACCAGCGATGGCGGCTGCGCGTTTACCTGCCACAACCGTGAACCGCAGACCTCGTACACTTACGAGGTGACCAAGAAAGTCGGCTCGACCACGTATGTCGTCTGGACGCCCGACAGCTCGTATACCAGCCCTTCGGTGACCGGGCCGCAGTATTACATGCTGGTCAATACTTCGAACAACCGGGTCTACGATTCGGGCGCCAACCGGCTGAACAACTACACGGTTTGCACTGGTTCGGACGGCACCACGGCGACTTCGGTATCGATGGCCACTACTGCATCGGGGTGCAGCGGCACCACGATCAGCGGGCAATGGGCCGATGGCTATTGGGCGGTGGAAAACTATTCGGTGCTTTATCCCGGGCAGTCGAACATTACCTTGCGCATCGATGACGCCAACAATGCGGTCAATGCGCTGGGTCCGTATGCCTACAACCTGTCGACGACCAACAACGCGACCTATGCGCTGCAGGAATTCTTTTACGACAGCATCATCAGCGATCCCCAGAACCTGTTTCCCTCGCTGCCGAGCGGAGCGAGCCAGATTTCGGGGACACCGGTCGTGCAGATGACCTCGATGACCACGCTGACCAGTTCGACCGCGTTTGCGCCGCCGACGATTCCGGTGCCGCGCTGGGTCAATTCGAGCTGCATGACCTCCAGTTCCTGCCCCAATGTCAGCGGCGGCGATACCACCGACAACATCAACATGTTGAAGGAAATGAACAGCTACATGCCCAACCCGGGCACCGGCCAGACCGGCAGCACCCCGCAGGAAGTGCTGTTCCTGATCACCGATGGGTATGACGACATGTACGGGTCGAACCGTGGTCCGTTCACCACTGCGATCCTGGCGCAGTGTTCGGCGATCAAGGCGCGCGGGATCAAGATTGCGGTGATCTATACCCAGTACCTCGCCAGCTCGATCCTGCCTGCCTATCCCAGCTATGCAGCGGTGCTGACCCCGACTGACCAGGTCGCCTCCGCGCTGCAATCTTGCGCCTCCACCAATGCCAGCGGCACGCCGCTCTATTACGCGGTGACGCAGAACCAATCGATCGTGCCGGCGTTGCAGCAGCTGTTTGCGGCGGTGGTGCAAAGCGCCTATCTGGTGAGTTGATCATGCTTGCTTCAAACGACGCCAATCTTCGTCGCATTGTCGGTGCCGGTTTCTGCGCGCTGACGCTGGCGCTGGCGGGCTGCGGATCGTCGCAGAACGCCGACCTGCAACAGCGCATTGCCGAAGCCGATGCCCGCACCGCCGAAGCCGAAAAGCGGCTGGCAGCAGCCACCGCCGACGGCGATGCGCGGCCGGTGCCCGCACCGGTCGCGCCGGTGGTCACCCAGCCGCAGCAGGACCCGGTCGAGATCGATCTGGGCAAGGGTTCAAGCGCCCGGCGCGACGACGCGCCGTTCCGCGACAGCCATTCGGGGCCGAACAACGACATTCCCTGAACGGCTTGACCCGATCGGCAAATCGGGCACGATGTCGCCATAGGGGCGCGCGATCGTCGTGCGCCCGATCGGGACCTGTCAAAACCCATGCGCACCATTCTGCTTGCCGCCGCCGCCGCAACCCTGGGCTTTGCCGCCGTGGCGCATTCCGCCAGCCCGGCCGAGGCGATCACCGCGCGCCAGGCCAGCCTGAAAGAGATGGGCAAGGCGATGAAGGCGAGTGTCGAATCGTTCAAATCGGGCGCGCCCGATGCCGCGCTGATCCGCGCCAATGCGGCGGTGATCGCCGGCAATGCCGACAAGCTGGCGACCTGGTTTCCCGCCGGCAGCGGGCCTGGCGGCGCGGTCAAGACCGAGGCAAAGGCCGAAATCTGGACCGATCCGGCCGGGTTTGCCAAGGCGGCGGCGGATTTTTCAGCAGCAGCCAAGGCCTATGGCGCGGCAGCGGCGGGCAATGATCTGGCCGCGACCGGCGCCGCGCTCAAAACGCTGGGCGGCACCTGCAAGGCCTGCCACGATGCCTATCGCGCCAAGGATTGATCGAGCCAGCCGCCGCTGAACCCGGCGCGCTGCAGGCCGCGCCGGATCACCGGTGAACGGCGCATCACCCGCCACACCGCGCCGTTGCGCCAGTTCGCCAGCATCGCCAGGATCGGCCCCTGGTCGATGCCCAGCCAGTCGCCCGCGACCCAGCCCAGCCGCGCATCGACATGGCCCGCCTCGACCCGCGCGGTGCTATCGCGAAACCCGGGGTTGAACGCATCGCGAAAGCCATAGCGATCATAGAGCCGGGGATCATCGCGCCGGCGCAGCGCGATCGTTGCGGGAATGCACAATTCCGGCGCAAACGGCATCGAGGCGATCGCGGCAGTGGGGGCGATCGTGCCGTCGTCAAACCCGTCGGGCTCGTCGGCCGGGCCGCGCGCGCTGTAGCCGGCATAATGGTCGCGCCCGCCATGCGCGGGAAACTGGCCCGGCCCGTCGCAGGCGGTCAGCCCCCAGATCGTTTCGCCATAGCCGTCCCAGCCCAGCGGGTTGGTCACGCACCAGTGGCGGTTGGCAATCACCGCGCGGCGCGAATTTTCGAAATAGTCGAACCCCGCGCGCGCCATCGCGGCATCGCGGATACCGCGAAAATCGACCCAGGTTTCGCTGTACTGGTGGCCGAACAGCGGGGCGAACGCCAGCCGCCGGGTTTCGCCCGCGCCGCGCCAGAATCGGTCATAACTGGCGCACCAGCTGTCGGTCCAGCTTTGCGCCGGCACCGGATGGCGCGCGCTGCCCAGCGCCAGCAGATAGACCAGCTTGCCCTCGTTGTAGCCATCCCAGCCGCGTTCGATAAACCCGCTGTCGGGGTGCCAGCCCATCGAAATCAAGGTGCCGCGCTGCTGAAACCACGGCCATTGCGCGCGATCGACCAGATCCTGGGCCAATTGGCGCAGTTCCACTTCCTCGCCATGCGGCCCGGCAAACCAGCCGGCGGCAAACAGCGCGCCCATGTGGAACAGCGCGGTATCCACGCTCGACAATTCGCAATTGCCGACGCGCAGCCCGGTTTTCATGTCGAGAAAGTGATAGAAAAACCCCTTGTGCCCGGCAACGCCGTGCGGCGCCGCGCCCATCGGCAGTTGCGCCAGAAAGCGCAGCACGCGCAAACAGCGCCGCCGCGCCTGCGCCCGGGTGACCCAGCCGCGTTCCACCCCCAGCGGCCATGCGGTCAGCGCAAAGCCGACTGCGGCAATCGAACAGGGCGAGGGGCTGGGCCAGCGATCGGGCATCAGGCCGGTATCGGCATCGGCACAGTCCCAGAAAAACCGGAAGGTGCGGTATTCCAGATCGGCAAACAGCCCGGCATGCGCCGCGGCGTGGGCATGCGCGCGGGCCAGCGCCGGGCCTGCAGCACCCAGGCACAAGCCAGCTCCCGCTGCGCGCAAGGCTGCGCGCCGGTCGATCAATCCGGTCATGGTCGTCTCCGTCAGGCGGCTGGTCGGGTGGTTCCCCGTTGCACCAGCCGGGTCTTGCTCAATTCGGTGGCGGGCGGACCGGCCTCGCCGCTCATCTGCGCCAGCAGCAGATCGACCGCGCGCATGCCCATGCCGACGATATCGACCTTGACCGTGGTCAGATCGAGGAAATGCGCCAGCGGAATATCGTCAAACCCGGCCACCGCGACACGGTCGGGCACCGCCACGCCGGCTTCGCGCAAGGTGGTCAGCGCGCCAAGCGCCATCATGTCGTTGCCGGCGAGGATCGCATCGACCGGCAGGCCTTCGTCGATCAGCCGGCGGGTCAGCGCCGCGCCGCTGGTTTCGTCAAAGGTGCCTTCGAGCACGCGCACCGGCAGATCGGGCGCCAGCGCGGCCATCGCCTCGCGATAGGCGCGCTGGCGCTCCATCGCGTCGAAATTCTGCCGCGCCCCGCCAAAGTGGACGATCGTGCGGCGGCCGGATTCGAGCAGGTGGCGCACCATCGCACGCACCCCGCCGATATTGTCGGCGCGCAGCGCATGGTGGTCCTGCCCGCCCGGGCTGTTGATCAGCACCACCGGCAGTCCGGCGGGCAGCGCGCGTTCGCGATCGGTTTCGGGCAATTGCGGCGCCATCAGGATGATCCCGTCAACCCGCCCGCGCATCGCCGCCATCGCCTGACCGGCCATCTGCGGATCGGCATGGCTGTTCGACAGCAGCAGCAGATTGCCGCTGTCGCTGGCGGCACGGTCCATCCCGCGCACCAGTTCGCCAAAGAATTCGCCGTGCATGTCGGGCAGCACCACCCCGATCGCCTGGCTGCGCGCGGTGCTCAGGCTGCGCGCGGCGAAATTGGGGGTATAGCCGAGCTCGCGCACCGCATCGAGCACGCTTTGCCGCGTTGCCGGATTGACCTTGCCGCTGTCGTTGAGCACGCGCGAGACCGAGGCCACCGAAAATCCGGCCAGACGGGCAACATCGCGAATGGTAACGGGGGATGAACTCACGGGGCACGGGATCCTTGTTCGCATAGCGGGCAGGGGACCGGCCTTGGTCCTTGCCCGCCGCGATCATAACGGCACGCAACAGCAATTGCCAAGCGCGCCGCGTTTGCTTATGTAACCGGTTACTCGCCGCAGTCAACCGGCTGCGCGGGGGCTCGTTTCCAGCGATTCCCGTGCGCAACAAGGGTGATCAACGAAGGCGGACGAATGACGATCATCATGCGCTAGGGCGTGGCGATCCATCGGGAGAATTCAATGCGCCCTGTCCGTGTGAGCCGTCGCGGTGCCATTCATGCGCTGGGGCTGGCCAGCGCCTGGGCGATCAGCCCGTGGCGCAGCGCACTGGCGCAGGCCGGCGAACGGCCGGTGCCCGCCTTCATCGACGATCTGATCGCGCGGATGACGCTGGAGGAAAAGGCCGGACAATTGACCCTGCGCGCGGCGGCGTGGGGCGGCGATCGCGCCGCCGGGATGAACCCGCCGGCCGGCGGCGGCGGGTTTGACCAGCAGATCGAAGAGGCGGTGGCCGGGCGGCTGACCGGGGTGTTCAACGGCAATGGCGCGGCGATGGCGCACCGCATGCAGACCGCGGTGATGGAACGTTCGCGGTTGAAAATCCCGCTGATCTTTGCCGCCGACGTGATCCACGGCCATCGCACGATCTTTCCGATCCCGGTCGGCGAAGTGGCCAGCTTTGAACCCGAACTGGCCGAACGCACCGCGCGCGCGGCGGCCTATGAAGCGGCCGGGGCGGGGATCGACTGGACCTTTGCGCCGATGGTCGACATCGCGCGCGATCAACGCTGGGGCCGCGCGATGGAAGGCGCGGGCGAAGACGTGCTGCTCGGCCGGCTGTTTGCGGCGGCGCGGGTGCGAGGGTTTCAGGGCCGCGATCTCGCCGCCGACGATGCGATGATGGCCTGTGCCAAGCATTTTGCCGCCTATGGCGCGGCCGAAGCGGGGCTCGATTACAGCACGGTCGACATTTCCGAACGCACCTTGCGCGAAATCTATCTGCCGCCGTTTGCCGCGGCGTTCGGCGCCGGCTGCGGCACGACGATGGCCTCGTTCAACGAAATTGCCGGGGTGCCATCGACCGCCAACCACTGGCTGCTGACCGACCTGTTGCGTGGCGAATGGCATTTTCCCGGCGTGGTGGTGTCGGATTATACCGGCGACATGGAATTGATCGCGCATGGCGTGGCGCGCGACGGGCGCGATGCGGCGCGGCTGGCGTTCCTTGCCGGGGTCGATATCAGCATGGAAAGCGATCTCTACCGGCTGCATCTGCCGGGGCTGGTGCGCGACGGGGTGATCGCGCCTGCCGCGCTCGACCGCGCGGTACGCCGCGTGCTGGCGATGAAGGCGGCGCTGGGGCTGTTTGACAATCCGCTGCGGCGGATCGACCCGGCGCGCGAAGCGGCGCGCTCGATGCGCCCCGAAGCGCTGGCGCTGTCGCGCGAGGCGGCGCGCAAATCGATCGTGATGCTGCGCAACGAGGGCGATCTGCTGCCGCTCGCGCGCAGCACGCGGATCGCGCTGATCGGCCCGTTTGGCGCCGGCCCGCACGATATTATCGGCGGCTGGTGCGTCTATGGCGATGATGCCCGGGGGGTCGATCTGGCCACCGGCCTGCGCGCCGCCGGGGCCCAAGTGACGGTGGTGCCGGGCTGCGCCAACGATGCGCCGCTGCCGGGCGGGATCGACGCCGCAGTGGCGGCCGCGCGCGCTGCCGATGTCGTGCTGCTGGCGATCGGCGAGAGCCAGGAATGGTCGGGCGAGGCGCAGTCGCGCACCGAAGTGACCGTGCCCGCGGCGCAACAGGCGCTCGCCGAAGCGGTGGCGGCCACCGGCAAACCGGTGGTGGTGGTGCTCAAGAACGGGCGCGCGCTGGCGCTGAGCGGCGCGGTGCGGCAGGCGCAGGCGATTCTGGTGACCTGGCAACTCGGCACGCAAAGCGGCCATGCGATTGCCGATGTGGTGTTTGGCGATCATGGCCCGTCGGGCCGGCTGCCGATCAGTTTTCCGGTGGTCTCGGGGCAGGAGCCTTATCATTACGATCACAAGCCGACCGGCCGGCCGCAACCGCCGGGGCCGCTGCAACCGTACAAGGCGCATTACCGCGATCTGGCCGATGCCGCGCTCTATCCGTTTGGCCATGGTCTGACCTATGGCCGGATCGACTATGCCGACTTCAAGCTCGATCGCCCGACTTTGGCGTGGGACGGGGCGATCACGCTGTCGGCGCGATTGACCAACCACGGCCGGCGCGCCGCCGAAGAAGTGGCGCAAGTCTATATCCGCGACCGCACCGCCAGCGTCACCCGCCCGGTGCGCGAATTGAAAGCCTTTGCCAAAGTCGCGCTGGCCCCCGGCGAATCGCGCGAGGTGCGCTTTACGCTGCGCCGCGCCGACCTGCTGTTTATCGGGCTGGGGCTGACCCCGACGGTCGAACCCGGGCTGTTTGACGTGTGGATCGCCCCTTCGGCCGAAGCCGAGGGCGTGCACGGCACGTTCGAACTGGTCAAAGCCTGAACGTCAGCCCTTGCGCGCGGCGTCCACCGCCGCTTGCAGCGCTTCGCGGCCGACGGCACCGGCGATCAGTTGCCCGCCGATCGCGAACGACGGCGTGCCGTTGATGCCCAATTGCCGCGCCCAGGCGAGGTTGTGGTCGATTTCGGCCTGGACATCGCCGCGCGCGGCAAAATTGCGCGCCGCGCCGATGTCGATCCCGGCCTGCGCGGCGGCGGCGGCAATGCCCGCTTCATCGGGGCGGGCGCCGGCAAACATCGCGTTGTAATAGGGGGCGAATTTGCCTTGGGCGGCGGCGGCCAGCGCCATCCGCGCAGCCGGCACGCTTTCGGGCGCGATGATCGGCAGCTGGCGCACCACCACTTTCAGATCGGGGTTGGCGCTGATCAGCGCGGCGACATCCGCGACACTGGCGCGGCAATAGCCGCAGGCAAAGTCGGTAAATTCGACCAGCGTCACCCGCCCTTGCGGATTGCCCAGCACCGCGCCCGGAAACGGCGTTTCCAGCGCGGCGCGCAGCGGTTTCAGCCGGTCGGCGCTGTCGCGCGCCTGCAAACGGTCCATCGCTTCAGGCAGGATTTCGGGATGATCGAGGATATAGGCGCGCACCAGCTGTTCAAACGCGGCGCGCTGCGCCGGATCGATCCCGGCGCGGGCGAGTTCGCCCGACACCGCGTCGGAGGCCGGGCGACTGTGGCGATACCACGCCAGTGATCCGCCGGCGATCAGCAGCATAACGACGATCAGCGCGATCAGGCGCGTGGCAACGGGTTTGGTCATGGTCGGGCGCAGCCTATTTCTTTTTCTTCGTGCGCTCAATCATCGCGCGCGAGCTCATCGCAATATCCTGCGCGCGCAGCCAGTCGGGCGATCCTTTGGGCAGTGCCGCCTCGGCCGCTTCGGCATTGCGCAGCGATTCGGCAAAGTGCAGTTCCATCTGCTGCTGTTCGGCGCTGGCCAGCCGCGCACGCGCGGTATCGCCGCTCGCTTCATAGACCACGCCCAACTGGTACCATGCAAAGGGGTTGTCATGGTCTTTGGCCACCGCCGCCTTGAGCACGCGTTCGGCCTCGGCAAAATGTGCCGGGTCTTCGGTCGCCAGCAAGGCATGGCCAAATGTGGTGGCGATCAGCGGCTGATTGCCGGTCAATTCGACCGCGCGGCGCAACGGCGCGATCGCTTCGGCGGGTTGGCCGGATTCGAGCAGCACCTGCCCCTTCAATTCCAACGCATAGGCATCGTCGGGATCTTGCGCGAGGATCGCATCGGTTTCGGCCAGCGCTTTGTCCATGAACGCCTGCTTGTGATAGGCATAGGCGCGCGCATAATGCGCCGGGATATCGGTCAGATAATCGGGATAAGCAGCCAGCGTCGCGGCCGGATCGGCCAGATAGCCAACCAGCTTGGCCTTGATCCGCAAAAACCGCCGCTGCAAATCGGGGTCTTCGGGCCGGCTCCATGCGGGATCGTGTTCAAACGCATCCTGCAAAGTGGTCAGCCGGTCGGCGGTCATCGGGTGAGTGCTGTAGAATTCGGAATCGGCGGTGCGGTGAAACCCGGCGCGAAATTCCATGTTCTGCAATTTCTTGAAGAAACTGACTGACCCGCGCCCGGAAATCCCCGCGCCCGACAGGAATTTCACGCTCGAAGCATCGGCGGTGGCTTCCTGCACGCGGCTGAACGCGAGGTATTTGCCCAGCGCGGCCTGCTGCCCGGCAAGGAAAATGCCCATCCCGGCGTCGGGCGATCCGGCCGCCGCCGCCGCCGCGCCGAGCAGCAGCGAGAGCAGCGTGATCGCGGTGGCGGGCCGGGCGCCTTCATCGCCGCGGATCACGTGGCCGCCGACGATATGGCCCAATTCGTGGGCAAACACGCCCTGGATTTCTTCGGCATGGTCGGCCGCGCTGAGCAGCCCGGAATTGATGTAGACGGTCTGCCCGCCGGCAACGAAGGCGTTCACATCGCCATCGTTCAACAGCACGACATCGACATTGCGCGGGTCCATCCCGGCGCTGCGGATGATCGGCGCCGACATGTCGCGGAAAAACGCTTCGGTTTCGGCATCGCGCAGCACTTCCTGCGCGCTGGCGGCGCGCGGCAGTCCGGCCAGCACCAGCGCGGCAAGGGCGGCAAAGCGGGAAAGGCGGCGCATCACCCGCATTCAACCCGCTGCCGCCTGAACCGGCGCTGAAGCCGTGGTCACTTCGTCCAGAAACGCCAGCACCCGGTCGAGCGGGCGGCGATCGCGGCGGAACGGGCGGGCAAACCGCATGATCAGCCCTTCGTGCGAAATGCCGTCAAACACATGGGTATCGCTGCGCGCACCGACCCGCGCCAGCGCGCGCGCCAAAGCCATGCTGTGGCGCACCAGCACGCGCGAATCATCACGGCCATGGATCAGCAGCACCGGCGGCGCGGCACCGTGGACATGGTTGATCGGCTGGGTCAGCGCCAGATCATCGACATGGCCAAATGCGGCGATCGTCAGCGGATCATCGAGCGGCAGAAAATCATAAGGCCCGGCCAGCCCGATCACCCCGCGCAGGGCACCCGCGGGCAAACCGCCGCGTGCCCACCACGCCCGATCGAGCCCCAGCATCATCGCATTGTAGGCGCCCGCCGAATGGCCCATCAGCACCACGCGGTCCGCATCCGCCCCGGCATCGGCGCCATGCGCGGCGATCCAGCGCAAGGCGGCGGCGCCGTCTTCGAGCATCGCCGGAAACCGCCCGGCCTCGCCCAGCCGATACCCCGCCAGCGCCACGGCATAGCCATGCGCGGCCAATGTGCGCGCGACAAAGCGGTATTCGCCCGGATCGCCGCTGGTCCAGCCGCCGCCGTGAATGAACAGCACCACCGGCAGAACATGCCTGGTCAGCGCCGGATCGAGCGCCGGGTCAGTGGGAACGAACAAGTGCAGCCGCTGCGCCGGATCATCGCCCAGCCGCGCGCTGGCGGCCAGCCGGATCGCCTTGTCACCCCCGCCGAGCAGCCGGTCGGCGCGGTCGAGCAAGCCGGCGCCGGCATGGCGGGTGACCAGCCGCGCGCCGATCCACCCGGCAGCGCCCGCCAGGCCGAGGCCGAGGGCAAAGTGCAGCGCGCGGGATGAGGTTCGATTTGGCACCTGCCCCGGCTAGCACCACCGGGGGGCAGGGCGAAAGGTCAAATCACGCGGCGAACCGGCGCACCGCGCGCGCCAGCAGCGCCTCGTCGTCGGTAATTTCGCCGAGCATCGCCGGGGCCGCACCGGCACTGCGGCGCACCACTACCACCGCGAATTCGGCACCATCGGGCGCCAGATCGGCGAGCGGGCGGGTCGGCAGCCGCCGCGCGGCGGCCTGCCAGCCATCGCGCGGATCGGGCTTGGCGCTGCGCGCTTCGCCGCGCCGTGCCGCGCGTTCGCGGCTGATCAGCGCCTTGATCCCGCCGGGGGTATCGCCCAGCACGTCGCTCAGTTCGCCCTGGCCGATCCCCACCCGGCGGGCATGCGCCAGCACGGTGGCATATTCGGTCAGCCGCGTCTTGTCGTAATCGGCGCCGAACACCAGCTTGACCAGCGGAATCAGCGGCGCGCGCTCCTGCAAGACCAGCCCGGCCTCGGCCACCAGCCGCGCATAGTCATCGGGCGCGGCTTCGGCGGCTAGCGCAAAATCCCAGGCCCGGCTGATCGCGGCATAGAGCGACTGGCGTGTGCGGTCTTCGCTCGCCTGCGCACGCAGCGCGCTGGCGCGGGCCTTTTCCAGCCATTCGCCGAGCGTTTGCGGCGCACTCGCCAGCGGATCGCTGCCCGCCACGAAGGGCGCCAGATCGAGCGCCGGTGCGGCATCCTGATCCCAGCTTTCGTCGTGCAGTGCCAGCGGCCCGTCGGCCCAATCGGGGCTGACCGGTTCGCGGCGGCCCTCGTCGAGCCGCGCGGCATTGCGGTCGTACGCCGATCCATCGCCCAGCGCGGCGCCGATTTCCTGCAACAATTCGTCGGTGGTGCGCTGGTCGGCGAGTTCCTTCCAGTTGATCACGCCATAGATGTAATCGATCGCCGCATCATTGGTCGAAAACGGCAGCAGGATGCCGCGATAGAGGATCGTCGCTCCGCGCGCGTTGACGAATTCGGCCTCGAACCCGATCGGTGCCTCGTTGGCGATGATCTGCAGATAATGGTCGGTGATCCGCGACAGCACCGACCGGCCCGGCACCTGGCTGAGCCGGGTGATATCGCTCTCGCTGCCGCATTCGGCGGCGAGCAGGCTGCCCAGCGCCAGCACATGCGGATCTTCGATTCCGTCGGCAAAATGCAGCAGCACCGCATTGCCGGAAAATTCGGGGAGTTCGCCGGCAATCAACCGGTCGGGCAGCGGAAAGCGGCGCTGGCCGAGCAGGCCCGCCCAGTAATTGTACGCGCGCACTTGCATGCGGCGTTCATCCTGGCCGAACACCGGCGGCGGTGCATCGATCACGGCATCATCGTCGTCCACATCGACGCGTTCAAATTCCGGCCCGCGCAAAACGTCCATAGTCTGGCTGCACCTTATGCCATGGGCCCCCACGCGCCCTTTGCCCGCCTGTTTTGGCGCAACATGGTAAAAAAGTGCCTAAGTTGTGCGGTTATTTGTCCGGGTGGTGCGGCGCCTATGGCAATCGGCGCAAAACCGGTGGTTAGCCGCCGCGTTCGGCGATCGCCGCGGCGCGCGCCAGCAGGCGTTCGGCCATGTCGCGGTGCAACAGTTCAGCCATCTTGCCGCCCACTTTGACCGCGCCCTTGCCGGCGTTGGCGGGGTCGGCAAAGGCGGCGACGATCGCGCGCGCTTCGTCAATCGCCGCCGGGGCAGGGGCGAATACCGCGTTCGCCGTGGCGATCTGCGCGGGGTGGATCAGCGTCTTGCCATCGAGCCCCAGATCGCGCGCCTGGGTGCATTCGTCGTGCAGCCGCGCGGTGTCGTCGATCGCGTTGCACACCCCGTCGAGCAGGGTCAGGCCATGGCTGCGCGCGGCGAGCAGGCACTGCACGATGATCGGCACGAAGGCGGCGCGGCCGGGCATTTGCGCGATGCCGGTATCCTTGGCCAGATCATTGAGCCCGAGCACCAGCGTGGTCAGCCGGCTATGCGCCGCCATGGCCGCAATCGCTGCAATCGCCATAACCGCGCCCGGGGTTTCGATCATCACCCACAGCGGCACATGCGCGGGGTAACCGGCGGCATCCATCGCCGCCGACAACGCGGCGACCGTGTCGGCGCTGTCGATCTTGGGCACCAGCAGCGCGTCGAGCGGCGCCCCGGCCAGCGCGGCGAGATCGTCATCGCCCCACGGCGTGGTCAGCGCATTGATCCGGCCGATCACGCGGCGATGGCCAAACCCGCCGGCGTGAAGTTGATCGACCAGCGCCGCGCGCGCCGCTGCCTTGGCCTCGGGCGCGACGGCGTCTTCCAGATCGATCGCCACCGCATCGCAGGGCAGCGCACGCGCCTTGTCGATCGCGCGCGGGTTCGATGCCGGCATGAACAGCACCGATCGCAACGGCACGGCGGGGGCGGGCAGGGTCATGCAGGGGTCTCCACGGGATTGATGCGGCCTTCTTCGCGCGCGGGCATCGGCGCGACCAGCCGCATGATCAGCGTCAGCACCAGCCACAGCGCCGCCAGCCGGCACGATGCGACCAGCCCGAGGCGATCGGCCAGCACGCCCCATGCCCAGGCCCCCACCGCCATGCCGCCATAGGCGACCGATTGGTAGATCGACAGGCAGCGGCCGAGGATCGCCTCGGGCGAGCGCAACTGGATCGCCACGTTCAGGCTGGTCAGCACCGCGACCCAGCCGAACCCGGCGGTCAGCGCGGCGAGCATCGCGATCGGCAGCGCCTCGGTAGACGACAGCATGATCTGCCCGGCGGCGCAGATTACCGTGCCGGCGCCGACCACCGCCTCGCTGCCCAGACTTCGGCGCACGCGGCTGACGATCAGCGCGCTCGAAACCGAACCCAGCCCGAACGCGCCGACCACCAGCCCGAACGCGATCTGGTCGCCATGCAGCGCATTGCGCACGATCGCCGGCAACAATGCCTGAAACGCGATCGAACCGAACCCGAACAGCGCGCCGCGCGCCAGCACCCGCGCGATCGGCCCCGACCGCGCGCAGAACAGCAGCCCGGTCATGATCGCGCTGCCGATCGGTTCGCGCACGCGCTCCACTTCGGCGGGGCGCCAGCGCGCCAGCACCACGATCATCGCCAGATAGCTGACCGCATTGAGCGCAAAGGCGGCATTGACGCTCCACACCGCGATCACCAGCCCGCCCAGCGCCGGGCCGAGGCTGCGCGCCAGATTGAACGCGATGGCATTGAGCGCAATCGCCTGCGGCAGGTGCGGATGATCGACCTGCATCCGCACGCTGGCCTGCCACGCCGGGCCATTGAGCGCGGTGCCCAGCCCGACCAGCAGCGTCAGCAGCAGCAGCGACCACGGGCGGATCACCCCGGCATAGCCCATCGCCGCCAGCACGGCAGAGACCACCAGCATGAACACTTGCGCCCACAGCATGACCAGCCGGCGATCATGGGCATCGGCAATCGCACCGGCCACCACCCCCAGCAGCAGGACGGGGATCACGCTCGATACCTGGACCAGCGCGACCAGCACGTGGAGCCGGGTCAGCCCGGTCATCAGCCAGGCCGCCGCCACCGCCTGCATCACCGAACCGATGCTCGAAAACAGATTCGCGCCCCAGATCGCGCGAAATATCGGATAGCGCATCGGCGCCAGCGCCCCGCCGGGCGGGCGCGGGGATGGTGCTGCCGATGCGGTCACAGAATATAGCGCAGCTTGATCGGCAGGGTCACATCGCCGGTGCCGACCACCACTTTGGCGGCGTCGAATTTGGGCGGGCCGAATTGCACCGGTGCATCGCGCGAAAAGCCGAAGCCTTCGTTGGGAATCCCCAGCGTCTTGTCGAGCCGGCCATTGGCATTGGCATCGTGGAACAGCGAGACGGCATAAGTGCCCGGCGCGACATGGCGAAACACCGGGCCGACGCCGTCATGCGCGGGCACCGTCGCGCGCAGCGCCTGCGGGTCCTTGTCACATTCGGGAAAGGTCGCGGCGCGTGCGGTCAGGCAGGCCTGGATCACCCCCCGGGTATTGCGCAGCCCCGACAGCACTACGGTTACGGTGGCCCCGCCGGTGGGGGCCGCATCGGCCTGAACCGTCGCCGGGGCCAGCAGCAGCGCGATCGCGGCAAGGCGCAGGATGGTCATGGTGCGGGAAATCCCTTGTCGGTGCGGCACAGATGGTCCCACACTCGAAAATACAGCCCGTAATTGCAGCGGTACAGATCGTGGTGACGCGAATGGTGCGTGGCGGTGATCAGCCAGTGCCCGGCGCGCGAATGCACCAGCCAGCGCGGAAACAGTTCCCACCCCATGTGATTGGTCACCCCCATCACCGTCATGATCACCAGCACGGTGGCCAGCACCCCGGCCTGAATCGGCACCACGAACACCAGCGCGGGGATGAACAGGCCGACCACCGCGGCTTCGACCGGGTGAAAATTCATCGCCGCCCAGGCGGTGGGCGGGCGGCTGGCATGGTGGATCGCATGGATGCGGCGAAACACCGCCGGGCGGTGCATCCAGCGGTGCGTCCAATAGAACCAGGTATCGTGCGCCGCCAGATAGACCAGCAGCGAGGCGGGCATCCACCACAGCGGCCGCGCGTGCGGATCGGTATAGATCAGCGTCCAGCCATGCGCCTGCCAGCCCCAGGCGATGATCCCGGCGGGCACGCCATAGATCACGCACGACACCAGGCTCCAGCCCAGTTCCATGCGGATCTGCCGCGCCAGCCCGGTATAATGGCCGGGTTTGACGCGCGCGGTGATCCACGCGAACAGGCCGCTCACCATCAGATAGCGCACCGCGACGATCACCGTCATCGCCAGCGCGGAAAGCACAAGGGGCATCATGCGCGGCCTTATGACAAGCAATCGCCCGCCTGCCCATAGGACAGACGGGCGATGCCGCGATAAATTTGCCCGGTCAGGACGCGATCACGGGCGATGCCAGCCCGGTCCGCCGCGATAATAGCCGCGGTAATAGCCCGGCCGGCCGCGATAGGGCCCGCGATAGGCGTGCCAGTACCAGGTGTGATAGGGGTAGGGCCGATAGACCCAGGCCCCGCCAATGAACACCCACGGGTGATACCACGCCGGCGCGGCATAGACATATCCCGGATAGGTATAGGGATAAGCGGGCGCTCCGGCGCGCACGACATAGCCCGGCGGGCAACCGGGGCTGGTCGCGCTGTTTTCCGATGCGGCGATCGCCGCGCCGGTGCCGGCCCCGGCGATGGCGCCAAAGGCAGCGCGATCACCGGCATGGCGGCCACCACCGGCGCCACCGACGATCGCACCGAGGATGCCCCCGATCACCGCGCCGGCGGCAACGTCGCCGTGCGATTTGACGCACCATTGCGCCGCCCAGCGCTGCGCATCGGCGGCATAGCGCGCATCGATCGCCTGCTGCTGCGCATAATCGGGCGGCGGCACATAGCCGGGCGGCGGCGGCGGGGTCTGCCCGGGGGCATAGGCCGGCGGCGGGGTCGGTTCGGGCGGCGGGGCCGGCTGTTGGTTGGGATCATAGCCCTGCGGCGGCGGCTGGTTGGGATCGTAACCCTGCGGCGGCGGCGGGGGCTGATTGGGATCATAGCCCTGCTGCGGCGGGGGCGGCGGCTGGTTGGGGTCATAGCCCTGCGCCGGATAGGGCTGCGCCTGTGCGCTGGCCACGATTGGCGCGGCTACCAGCGACAGCGCCGCGACCGAGGCCAGGGCTGCCCAGGGGCGAAACCGTGCGGTCTTGGTAATCATCGTGCGTTCCCTTGCTTGCTGCCGGCGCGGGCCCAGGGGTGGGCCACGGCGGCGGGTCTGGTGAACGGCATAGACCCGCTCACCTGAACGCGCGATGATTGAAATCAATCGCTCTTGTTCACAATACGAAATCGTTGGCGGTAAGGCTGAACACGTTCTTGAGCGTGATCATGAAATCGGGCACGCCCGCGCCGGTCAGATCGGCGGTGATCGTCAGCCCGGTGCTGGTCACATCATAGCGCACTTCGCCGGCATGGCCGTCAAACGCCTGCGTGCCGACAAAGGTCAGATGCCCGCCGCTTCCCGCCGGCAGCACCGCATCAAACGCGGTCAGGTTGATCACGTCCATCGTGCCGGCGCGAAACCGCTGGATCGAATCGGCGGTGGCGGTGGTCAGCCCGCCGGTATGGCCGGGGCTGAATACAAAAGTATCCTGGCCATAGCCGCCGACCATGATCGATCGCCCGGTGCCGCCGATCAGCGTATCAACCCCGTTGCCGGCGGTCATCGTATCGACCCCGCTGCCGCCGATCAGCCTGTTGGTGCCGGCTCCGGCATAGATGAAATCGGTGCCGCTGCCGCAGATCAGCGTGTCGTTGCCGGCGCTGCCATAGATCACCGTCTTGCCCACGCCCGCAGTGATCGTGTCGTTGCCCGACAGCCCGACCAGCAATTGCGATCCTTGCGTGCCGGTCAGCACCGGCTGCGCGGCGGTGGCGTAATAGGCTGCCGAATTGGGAAAGAAAGTGAACCCGGTGCTGATCGGGTAATCGATCGATTGCCCCCTGGCGCCATTGGTGTTCAGCCCCAGCACGAACACGTTGCCCGCCAGCGACGACAGGTTGTCCGCCTGCTGGATGAATGCATCGAGCGGCATCGCCGCCAGCGCGATGCCCGCCCCGCTGAACCCGGCGACGGTAAAGTTCATCTGCCCAACCAGCGTCTTGTTGACATAGGCATCGAGCACCAGCGAGTCGGCCGCATCGTTGACGCTGGCGACCTGGTAGGTGACACTGTGCAGCGGGATCATCGCGCTGGTGACCGATCCGGTCATGTCGGAATAGGTGATCACTTCCTCGGTCGATGTCGAATCGATGGTGACCGAGCCGTTGATCTGCGTCGTGGTGACCGCAGAAAACGCATTCCAGCCAAAGCTCAGCCCGACCAGGGCATCAAGATTGCCGTAGGATACGGTTGAAACCATGCGACCTCCCGCCCGCTGCCAAGGGGGCGGCGGGCAGTAGGGTCATCGGTGAGCGCGCGGGCAACCGCCAATTGCCCCGGATCGGAGCAATCAGGAGCAGCGATGGTCAGGCGGCGATCGGCGCGGCGGCGCGCACGCCATCATCGACATGGTCGACAAATTGCGCGAAATTGTCGACGAATTTGCCGACCAGTTCGCGCGCGGTGCGATCATAGGCTTCGCCATCGGCCCAGGCCGCGCGCGGATCGAGCAGGCCGCTGTCCACGCCGGGCACCGCCACCGGCACGGCAAAGCCGAAATGCGGATCGGTGCGGAAGGTCGCGGCGTTCAGGCTGCCGTCGAGCGCGGCATTGAGCAGCGCGCGGGTCGCCTTGATCGGCATGCGTTTGATCCCCGGATCGGTCGCCTTGCCGCCCGACCAGCCGGTATTGACCAGCCAGCAGGTGACCTCGCCACGATGGATGCGATCCTTCAGCAGATTGCCATAGACCGACGGGTGGCGCGGCATGAACGGCGCGCCGAAACAGGTGGAAAAGGTCGCTTCGGGCTCGGTCACGCCGATTTCGGTACCGGCGACGCGCGCGGTATAGCCCGACAGGAAATGGTACATCGCCTGATCCGGGGTCAGCCGCGCGATCGGCGGCAGCACGCCATAGGCATCGGCGGTCAGGAACACGATGTTCATCGGCACCGGGCCGAGATTGTCGGCGCTGGCATTGGGGATGAAGTCGATCGGGTACGAGCCGCGGCTGTTTTCGGCGAGGCTGGCGTCATCGAGATCGATTTCGCGGGTGACCGGGTCGATCACCACGTTTTCGAGCACGGTGCCGAAGCGTTTGGTGGTGGCAAAGATTTCCGGTTCGGCCTCGGCCGACAGGCGGATCATCTTGGCATAGCAGCCGCCTTCGAAATTGAACACGGCGGTGTCGGACCAGCCATGTTCGTCATCGCCGATCAGGGTGCGGCTGGCATCGGCGGACAGGGTGGTCTTGCCGGTGCCCGACAGGCCGAAGAACACTGCGGTATCGCCGCCAGGGCCGATATTGGCCGAACAATGCATCGGCATCACCCCGCGCGCGGGCAGCAGGTAATTGAGAATGCCGAACACCGATTTCTTCATTTCGCCGGCATAGGCGGTGCCGCCGATCAGGATCAGCTTTTCGGTAAAGTTGACCGCGATCACCGTTTCGCTGCGGCAGCCGTGGCGGGCCGGATCGGCGCGGAAGCCGGGCAGATCGATGATGGTATATTCGGGGACAAAGCCGGCGAGCTGGTCGGCATCGGGGCGCACCAGCAGCGTGCGGATGAACAGGTTGTGCCAGGCCAGTTCGTTGATCACCCGCACATTGACGCGGTGCTCCGGCTGGCTGCCGCCGAACAGGTCGGCGACATAGACGGTGTCGCGCTGCGCCAGCGCGTTCAGGAAATCGGCCTTGAGCGCGGCGAAGTGGTCCGGGGTCATCGGCGCATTGGTCTTGCCCCACCAGACGGTGTGTTCGGTTTCGGCATCGCGGACGATGAACTTGTCCTTGGCCGAGCGGCCGGTGTGCTTGCCGGTGGCGACCACGAACGGGCCATCCTTGGCGAGCAGCCCCTCGCCATTGCGCACCGCGTGTTCGACCAGCGGCGCGGTGCCGAGATTGGCGTGGATCGTCGCGGGGGTGGGCAGGCCCTGATCGGCCAGCGTCACAAACAGGCGGGTTTCGGACACGCGGGTCATCCTCTCGATCTGCATTTTCAACACGCCTGTGAATACGAATGCACAGACTCGTAAGGCAGCGCATAAGCGCTCAATGCCCCGACGTCAAACGGGTGTGGCGGACAAGATTTTCGCGCGCATGCTTGCGCAAAATGCAACCGGGCGCCGTGCCGTTTCCGGGCGCGCGGTTGCAGAGCGGCGGCGAAGCGGTTAGACCGTGATCCACCATGGGAACGCGGCGCTGATCATGACGGCGATGCCCGATCACGGCAGCGAAACGCCGCCGGCGATGAGCCGGGTCATCGCGCTGGTCGATGATGACCGCAATATCCTGACCACCGTGTCGATCGCGCTCCAGGCCGAAGGCTTTGCCACCCGGCTCTATTTCGATGGCGCCGCCGCGCTGCCCGCGCTGCGCGACAATCCGCCCGATCTGGTGGTGTGCGATATCAAGATGCCGCGCATGGACGGCTATGAACTGCTCGCCCGGCTGCGCGAAACCAGCGACCTGCCGGTGATCTTTCTGACCAGCAAGGATGACGAGGCGGACGAGGCGGCGGGGCTGGCGCTGGGCGCCGATGACTATATCGCCAAACCGTTCAGCCAGCGGCTGCTGATCGCGCGGATCCGCGCGATCCTGCGCCGGGGCGAACTCGCCCGCCGCGCAGCGGCGCGCCCGGCGGGCGAGCCCGCCGAGGCCCTGCCCGAACTGATCCGGCGCGGCCGGCTGACGATGGACCCGGCGCGCCACCATGTCGAATGGGGCGGCCGGCCGGTCTCGCTGACGGTCACCGAATTCCTGATCCTCGAGGCCTTGGCCACGCGCCCGGGGGTGGTGCGCACGCGCAGCAGCCTGATGGATGCCGCCTATCAGGACGACGTGTTTGTCGATGATCGGACGATCGACAGCCATATCAAGCGGTTGCGCCGCAAATTCCGGCTGGTCGATCCGCAGTTCGGCGCGATCGATACGCTCTATGGCGCAGGCTACAGCTTTGTCGAATCCTGATCGTGGCGAAAGCGTGGTCGCCGTGCCGGTGCGGCGGCGGCTGTGGCGCACGCGCGGGGTATCGCTGACCACGCGCATCCTCGCGGTCAACGTGATCGCGCTGGCGCTGCTCGCGGGTGGGTTCTTCTATCTCGATTCGTACCGCACCCAGCTGCTCAACGAACGCTTCCGGCTGGCCCGGGCAGAGGCGGATATTGCCGCCACCGCGCTGGCCGATGCCGATCCGGCGCAGCGCCGCCGCCTGCTGGTATCGATCGGGGCGAGCGAGGGGCTGCAACTGCGCCTGTTCGGCGCCGATGGAAGATTGCGCGAAGACAGCTTCCGGCTGGCGCCACCGGTGTTCACGCTGGTCGATCCGGCCAGCGAGCCGTGGTTCCAATGGGCCGCGCGCGTGCTCGATCAGGGGGTCGATGCGATCGTCGGCGCGCCCGAGGTTGAACGCTATCGCGAACCGGCGCGCACCGATGGCAGCGCCTGGCCCGAACTCGCGCGCGCGCGCCAATCGGGCCGCACCGAAGTCTATTTGCGCTATGCCCCCGACCGCACCCCGCTGATCACTGCGGCAACCCCGGTCGGCACGCATGGCGACATGCTGCTGACGATGCACAATGCGCTCGATGTGACGCAGGCGGTGCGCGATGCGCGGCAGACGCTGGTGATCATCATTGGTCTCGCGCTGTTTCTCTCGGTGCAATTGTCGCTGTTTCTGGCGCGCACGATCGTCCAGCCGCTGCGCGCGCTGGTGCGTGCGGCGGTGCGCGTGCGGCTGGGGCGCGATCGTGCGGTGGTGGTGCCGCGCCTGCCCGATCGCGGCGATGAAATCGGCCTGCTCGCGCGCGCCTTTTCCGACATGACCCAGGCGCTGCGCCAGCAGATCGACGCGGTCGAAAGCTTTGCCGCCGATGTCGCGCACGAATTGAAAAACCCGCTTGCCTCGCTCGCCAGCGCGGTCGAAGCGCTCGACAAAGTCGAAGATACCGATCTGCGCCGGCAATTGATCGCGATCGCCACGCACGATGTGCAGCGGCTCGACCGGCTGATCAGCGAAATCGCCGAAGCCAGCCGGATCGACGCCGCGCTCAGCCGCACCACGTTTCAACCGGTCGATCTGGCGCTGCTGGCGGCGCAAGTGGTCGGCGCACGCGGCGCCCGGCCCGGGCTGGCCGGCTGCCCGATCCGGTTCCGGCGCGGCGAAGGCGATGCCACGGTGGCGGGCGATCCGCTGCAGCTCGAACGGGTGATCGACAATCTGCTCGACAATGCGGTGTCGTTCTCGCCGCCGCATGGCGAAGTTGAAGTGCGCATCCGCGCCGATGCCGGGCGGGTGCAGCTGTCGGTCAGCGACGATGGCCCGGGGATCGCCCCGTCGCAGCGCGAAAAAGTGTTTGAACGGTTCCATTCGGTGCGCCCGGCGGGCGAAGCCTTCGGCGCGCACAGCGGGCTGGGGCTGGCGATCGCGCGCACCATCGCCACCGCGCATGATGGCACGCTCGATATCATCGACCGCCCCGATGGCCAGCCCGGCGCCTGCCTGCTGCTGTCGCTGCCGCCGCTCGGCGACGAGGACGATCGCTGATGCCGGCGCATCAGGCCAGTGCAGTGGCGATCGGCGGACGCGCGGTGCTGATCGAAGGGCCGCCCGGTATCGGCAAATCGAGCCTGGCGCTGGCGCTGATCGATCGCGGCGCCACGCTGATCGGCGATGATGCGCTGCTGCTCGAGGCACAGGGCGCGACGCTGCTGGCGCAGCCGCATCCGCGCGTGGCCGGGCTGATCGAGGTGCGCAATCTGGGGCTGATCACGCTGCCGGTGGCAGGCGCGGTGCCGGTGGCGCTGGTGCTGCGGCTCGATCCCGCCGCGCCGCGCCATATCGACCGCGCCGATCGCATCGAACGCGCCGGGATCATGCTGCCGCTGGTGCGGCTGTGGCCCGACAGCCCGGTGCTCGCCTTGCGCGCCGAACTCGCGCTGGCGCACTACGGGGCCGCCGCCGCGTGAGCGCGCCGCCGGTGCAAAGCCTCTTTCCTTCGGCCCGGTGCAGGCGCAAGGCTGCGGCATGACTGACGAATCGCCGCCGGCGCGGGCCGATGCCGCTGCGCAACGCATCCTGCTGGTCACCGGTGTGCTGGGCGCGGGCAAGACCACCGCGATGCGCGCGCTCGAAGACCTTGGCTGGGAAGCGATCGACAATTTTCCGATCCGCCTGCTCGATCGCCTGCTCGAAACCGGGCCGGGCAGCGCCGGGCTCGGCGCGGGCGCGCCGATCGCGATCGGGTTTGATACGCGCACGCGCGGGTTTGATCCGCGCACGATCATCGAGCGGGTCAAGGCCCTGTCCGAACGCGGCGATCTGGCGATCACCACGCTGTTTCTCGATTGCGGCGGCGCAGAATTGCAGCGCCGCTACAACGAAACCCGCCGCCCGCACCCGATGAGCGATGACAAGCCGGCCGAAGGCGGCATCGCCGCCGAACGCGAACTGCTCGAACCGCTGCGCCGCTGGGCCGATGTGGTGATCACCACCACCGATTTTACCACCAACGATCTGCAACAGGCGATCCGCGCGCAATTCCACCAGGTCTCGTCGCCGCGCCCGGTGATCACCGTCAGCAGCTTCGGCTTTTCGCGCGGCACGCCGCCGCTGTCGGACATGGTGTTCGACATGCGCTTTCTCGCCAATCCCTATTGGGTGGAAGATCTGCGCGCGCTGTCGGGCCGCGATGCCCCGGTGGGCGATTATATCCGCGCCGATCCCGCCTTTGCCGAGGCGTTTGCGCGCATCCGCGATCTGCTGCTGTTGTTGCTGCCCCGCTTCGAAAGCCAGGGCAAAGCCTATGTCAACATCGCGTTCGGCTGCACCGGGGGCAAGCACCGCTCGGTGTTCATGGCCGAACAGATCGCCGGGGCGCTGCGCGAGGCGGGATTTTCGCCGACTCTGCTGCACCGCAATCTCGCCTCGCGCGCCGATGATCTGGTCGAGCGCAGCGGCGCGTGGGGGCCGCGCTAGGCGATGAACTTGTACGCCCACCGCGACAGGTGTGGCACCGGCGATCCGGTTCGGCACAGAATCGCGCGCCTTTCCCACCATGCCCCTTGACGCCGCGACAATTCCGGCGCGTAGAAGCGCAAAGTCCCGGAGCCTGTCCCGTTCATGATCGGTCTTATACTCGTCACCCACGGCGCGCTTGCCGAGGAATTCATTCACGCCATGGAACACGTCGTCGGGCGGCAATCGGACGTGATCGGCGTCTGCATCGGCCCCAATGACGATATGGAAAAGCGTCGGCGCGAAATCGCCGATGCGATCCGCCGCGTCGACAGCGGCGAAGGGGTGATCGTGCTGACCGACCTGTTCGGCGGCACCCCGTCGAATCTGGCGATTTCGCTGATGCAGGCGGGCAAAGTCGAAGTGATCGCCGGGATCAACCTGCCCATGCTGATCCGGCTGGCCAAGGCGCGCAATTGCATGGGTGTGCGCGAAGCGACCGCTGCGGCCCGCGATGCCGGGCGCAATTACATCACGATCGCTTCGGAATTTCTGGGGCAGGATGCGTAATCGATGGCAGACCAGGCATATGTCGCGCGCGAACGCGTAACCATTGTCAACCAGCGCGGTCTGCACGCCCGCGCCAGTGCCAAATTCGTCAATGCGGTGGCCAAATTGCCCGCCGGGTTCGACGTCACGGTGGCCAAGGACGGCACCGAAGCCAATGGCGGCTCGATCCTCGGCCTGATGATGCTGGGCGCGGCGATGGGCGATACGGTCGATCTGGCGGTCAGCGGCGAAGCGGGAGAGGCCGATGCCATCCTGATGAAGCTGGCCGGGCTGATCAAAGACGGATTTGGCGAGGATTGATCGCCCGCTGCCGCGATCGCCCCAGGCCATGACCCGCAAACAGATCACCGGGTTTTCCAACCCCACCATCAAATTCGCCCGCAGCCTGCGCGACAAGAAGCACCGCCGCCGCGAAGGCCGCTTTCTGGCCGAAGGCTTGCGGTTGCTGACCGATGCGCGCGAAAGCGGGCGCATTCCCGAAATGCTGCTGATGGCGATCGGGCGCGACCCGCACCCTTTGCTCGATCCGCTTGAACAGGCGGTGATCACCGCCGGGGGCGAAGTGATCGAGGTGCCGCTCGATATCCTTGCCAAAGTGACCGGCAAGGACAATCCGCAAGGCGTCTGCGGCATTTTCGCCGAATGGGATACCGGGCTGGCCACGCTCGACCGCCGCGCCGCGCCGATCTGGCTGGTCGCGCAGGCGATGCGCGACCCCGGCAATTGCGGCACGCTGCTGCGCACCGCCGATGCGGTCGGCGCCGGCGGGGTGATCCTGATCGATGATTGCGTCGATCCGTTCGGCGTCGAAACCGTGCGCGCCAGCATGGGTGCGATCTTTACCCAGACACTGGCACAGGCGCGCTGGGAAGACTTCGTGCCCTGGCTGCGCGCCGGGCCGGGCCAGTTGGTCGCCGCCAGCTTGCGCGATGCGGTGCCCTATCGCGGTGCCGCTTATGCCGCGCCCTGCTTCATCATGGTCGGCAATGAATCGCGCGGGCTGCCCGAAGAGTATGAGCGCGCCTGCGACTTGCGCGTAACGATGCCGATGAAGGGGCGCGCCGACAGTCTGAATGCGGCGGTGGCGGCGGCGGTGCTGGCGTATGAAGTGCTGGCGGGGCTGGCACTTTCGCACAAGTAGTCGGTGTAGGCCAAAAATACCTGCGTCCGCTCATTCTCCCGCCAGTTCCGGCGTGATCGACTCGCTGTCCGGCGTGCCATAGCGCGGGGCGCTTTCGATCAGGGCGACTTCCTCGATTTCGCGCTTGCCGATTTCGATGTGCTTGTCGCGCAGCCGTCGGCCGGCGGAGAGCACATTGCGTTCAAAGCTGCCGACAAACTTGTTGTAATTGGCCACCGCGGTTTCCAGCCCGCCGCCGACGCGTTTGAGGTGATCGGCCGCGACCGCCAGCCGGTCGTAGAGATCGCCGCCCATCCGGCCGATTTCGCGCGCTTCGCGGGCGAGGCCGTCCTGCCGCCAGACTTGCGCGATGGTGCGCGCAATCGCCACCAGGTTGGTCGGGCTGGCCAGCAGCACGCGCCGTTCAAACGCGAAATCCCACAAGTTGGGATCGTGTTCGAGCGCGGCGGCGATGAAGTGTTCACCGGGCACGAACATCAGCACGTAATCGGGGGCATCGTCGAACTGGCTTTGATAGGCTTTGTCGCCCAAAGTCTGGATATGATTGCGCATCGATTGCACGTGCAGGCCGAGCGCCAGCCGGCGCGCCTCTTCGCTGTCGGCCTCGAACGCATCCTGATAGGCATTGAGCGAGACTTTGGCGTCGATCACCAGCAGCTTGTTGCCGGGAATCCGCACGATCGCATCGGGGCGCAGCCGGCCTTCGTCGGTGTCGATCGAGGCTTCGGTCACGAAATCGGTATGTTCGGCCAGCCCGCATTGTTCGAGCACGTTGCGCAATTGCAATTCGCCCCAGCGGCCGCGGGTTTTCGGCCCGTTGCGCAGCGAATTGCCCAGCCGCGCCGCCTCTGCCCGCACCGCATCCTGGCCTTCGCGCATCGCCTGGATCAGCCCGGTGAGCGTGCCGAAGGCATCGACGCGGTCCTGTTCGAGCTTGCCGACTTGCGCTTCATAGGATTGCAGCCGTTCGCTCACCGGCGCCAGCACCGCCTTCAGCCGTTCGCTCTGGGTCTTTTCGCTTTCCTCAAAGCGCGCCTGCGCCCGGGCCAGGAATGCTTCCTGCGCCTGTTCGAGCACTTTGTTGCCGGCATTCTCGAATTCCTTGCGCAGCGTTTCCTGCGCCGCGATCAACAGGCGTTTTTGCTCCTCGAAATGAACCGCATCGGATTTGAGCCCGGCCAATTCCGCCGCCTTGGCATCGCGATCGGCGCGCACTTCGGCCAGTTCGCTGATCAGCGCCGTCGCACGCTGCGTCATCTGGTCGGCCTGCGCCTGCGCTGTGGCCAGCGCCGGGGCGAGCCGGTCGCGTTCGGCGCGCACGGTTGCCAGTTCGGCGGTCAGCGGGGCGATCGCTTCGCCGCGTTCGGCCAGCCGGGCCAGATCGACCGTCATCGCCTTGACTTGCGCTTCTGCCGCTATGGCGCGCGTGCGTTCGGCGGCGACGGCGCGATTGCCCAGCACCCAGCCGAGCACGACCCCGGCGATCAGGCCGGCAATGACCAGCGCAGCAAGACCCAGCGATTCCATGATGACAAAGGCCCCTGCCGACAAGAACGAAGCGGGAACCTAGTCGCGATGCGCCCGACGATCAAGCCGCGCGGCGCAGCTTTTCCAGTTTCTTCAGCGCCATCTGCCGCTTCAGCCGCGACAGGTGGTCGATGAACAGGATGCCTTCGAGATGGTCCATCTCGTGCTGCAGGCAGGTCGCCAGCAGCCCGTCGAGATCGGCCTCGTGCACCGCGCCGTCGAGATCCTGCCAGCGCGCGTGGATCGCCGCGGGGCGGGTGACATCGGCATAGATATCGGGCACCGACAGGCACCCTTCGCTATAGACCGTGTGATCTTCGGTAATCGGGGTCAGCACCGGGTTGATGAACACGCGCGGTTCGCGCTTGGTCGGCTGATGGGTATGGGCATGGCCGCCGTGCGCTGTGCAGGTTTCGGGTTCGGCATCGGGATCTTCGGGCTGCAGGTCGATCACCAGCACGCGCAGCGGCACGCCGACCTGGATTGCCGCGAGGCCGATGCCGGGGGCATCGTACATCGTGTCAAACATGTCGGCGACGAGCGTGCGCAGATCGTCGTCAAAGGTTTCCACCGCCTTCGACACCTGCTTCAGCCGGGCGTCGGGCACTTCCAGAATTTCGCGAATAGCCATATGCAAAGTAAATAGGCGGGTCGGCCGTCCGCCGCAAGGCCCCGCGTCACCCCACCGGCCGCCGCGCGCGCAGCGCCTGCGCCAGCGTTCCTTCGTCCAGGTAATCGAGTTCGCCGCCCACCGGCAGCCCGTGGGCGAGCTGGGTCAGCCGCACCGGATAGGCCTCCAGCCGTTCGGCGAGGTAATGCGCGGTGGTCTGGCCTTCGAGCGTGGCATTCATCGCCAGCACCACTTCGTCGATCCCACCGGCAGCAACCCGGCCGATCAGCGCGGCGATATTGAGATCTTCGGGCCGCACCCCGTCGAGCGCCGAGAGCCGGCCGCCAAGCACGTGATAGCGCCCGGTAAACAGCCGCGCGCGGTCGAGCGCCCACAGGTCGGCAACATCTTCGACCACGCAGATCGCGCGCGCATCGCGGCGCGGATCGGCGCAGATGCCGCAAGGGCTGGTGGTATCGACATTGCCGCATTGCGGACAGGCGACCAGCGCATCGCGCACGCGCACCAGCGCGTCGATCAGCCCGGTCAGCGCGGTTTCGCGCCGCTTGATCAGCCACAGCACCGCGCGCCGCGCCGAACGCGGGCCCAGCCCGGGCAGCCGCGCCAGCGCGCCCGCCAATGCCTCGATCTCTTGCGATGCCATCGCAGCACAGATAGGGCGCAAAGGGCAAAACGAAAGGGCAAAGTGACGTGTCGGCCGACTTGCGCATCGTCTTTATGGGCACTCCCGAATTCGCCGTGCCCACGCTCGAGGCGCTGGTGGCGGCGGGGCATCGCGTGGTCGCGGTCTATAGCCAGCCGCCGCGCCCGGCCGGGCGGGGCAAGCGGTTGCAGCCTTCGCCGGTGCATGGCGCCGCCGAAGCGCTGGGAATTGCAGTGCATTGCCCGGTCAGCCTCAAGGGCGCCGAGGAACAGGCAGCGTTTGCCGCGCTCGATGCCGATGTCGCGGTGGTGGCCGCCTATGGCCTGATCCTGCCGCCGGCGGTGCTCGCCGCGCCGCGCCTTGGCTGCCTCAATGTCCATGGTTCGCTGCTGCCGCGCTGGCGCGGGGCGGCGCCGGTGCAGCGCGCGATCCTCGCCGGCGATGCCGAAACCGGGGTGACTATCATGCAGATGGAGCGCGGGCTCGATACCGGGCCGATGCTGGCACGGGTGACCACCCCGGTGGCGGGCAAGACCGCCGGCGAACTGACCGCCGAACTGGCGCGGATCGGTGCGCAGGCGATGGTCGATGTGCTGGCCGATCTGCCCGGCCATCCGCCGCAAGTGCAGCCTGAGGATGGCGTGACGTATGCGGCAAAGATCGACAAGGCGGAAAGCCGGCTCGATTTCACGCTGCCAGCCATCCAACTCGAACGCTGCGTGCGCGCGTTTGCTCCGGCGCCGGGGGCGTTTTTCGAATGGCAGGGCGAACGCTATCGCGTGCTGGCGGCCGAAGTGGTCGCCGCGAGCGGCACGCCGGGCACGGTGATCGATGATCGCCTGACGATTGCCTGCGGGCAGGGGGCCTTGGCGCCGCGACTGGTGCAGCGTGCCGGGCGCCCGGCGATGGATACGGCCGCCCTGCTGCGCGGCCATGCCATCCCCGCCGGCACGGTGCTTGCCTGATGCCGCGCTTTGCCCTGCTGCTCGAATGGCACGGCGCGCCGTTCATGGGCTGGCAGCGCCAGGCGCACGGGCCGTCGGTGCAGGCGGCGGTCGAGGCGGCGATTCTGGCGGTTACCGGCGAAACGGTCGCGGTGCATGCCGCCGGGCGCACCGATGCCGGGGTTCATGCGCTGGCGATGCCGGTGCATTTCGATCTGGCGCGCGCATTTGCCCCGTTCCGGCTGGGCGAGGCGATCAATGCCCGGCTGCGCCCGCATCCGGTGGCGGTGCTCGGCGTGCGCGAAGTCGCGGCCGATTGGCATGCGCGCTTTTCGTGTCTGGGACGGCGCTATGAGTATCGCATCGTCAACCGCCGCGCGCCATTGACGCTGACCGCCGGGCAGGCCTGGCGGATTTCCCGGCCGCTGGATGCTGCGGCGATGCACGAGGCCGCGCAAGTGCTGGTCGGCTGCCATGATTTCAGCACCTTCCGCTCGGTGCATTGCCAGTCGCAAAGCCCGGTGAAGACGCTCGACCGGCTCGATGTGCGGCGCGAGGGCGACATGGTGCTGGTCGAGGCGGCGGCGCGCAGTTTCCTGCATCATCAGGTGCGCTCGATGGTCGGCTGTCTGGCGCTGGTCGGGCAGGGGCAATGGACCTGTGATGATCTGGCCGCCGCGCTCGCCGCCAAAGACCGTTGCAAATTGGGACTGAATGCGCCACCCGATGGCCTCTATTTTACAGGCGCCAATTATCCGGGAGAGCACGGCCATGGTTTCGAACCGTTACATCGCATCGACGCTTGAAGCAGACGGACGGCTGATCGTCGATCTGCGCGACGAAACGTTGCCCGATCCGACCGGGCACCAGATTCTGGTCAAGATCGAGGCGGCGCCGATCAACCCGTCGGACCTCGGCCTGCTGTTCGGCCCGGCCGATCTCGAGGCGGCGGAATTTTCGCCCGGCCGGATCGTCGCGCCGATGTCTGAAGGCGCGGTGCGCGCGATGCAGGCGCGGCTGGGCGAGGCGCTGCCAGTGGGCAACGAAGGCGCCGGCACGGTGATCGCCGCCGGTGATGCGCCCGAAGCGCAGGCGCTGCTGGGCAAGCGAGTCGCGGTGATCCCGGGGGCGATGTATGCGCTCTATCGGCTGGTCGATGCGCGCTCGGCGCTGGTCCTGCCCGATGGCGCCAGCGCCGAAGCGGGGGCCGGGGCTTTCGTCAACCCGCTGACCGCGCTCAGCTTTGTCGAAGCGATGCGCCGCGAAGGGCACAAGGCGCTGGTGCACACCGCCGCCGCGTCGAACCTTGGCCAGATGCTGGTGAAAATCTGCCAGGCCGATGGCGTGCCGCTGGTCAATATCGTGCGCTCGCAAGCGCAAGTCGATCTGTTGCGCGGGATCGGCGCCGAACACGTGGTCAATTCGTCGAGCCCGACCTACCTCGCCGACCTCACCGCCGCGATCGAGGCGACCGGCGCGACGCTGGGGTTCGATGCGATCGGCGGCGGCAAGCAGGCCTCGCAGATCCTCGCGGCGATGGAAACGGTGGCCAGCAAGGGCGCCGCGTTCAGCCGCTATGGCTCGGACACTTTCAAGAAAGTCTATGTCTATGGCGCGCTCGATCTCGGGCCGATCGTCATCAACCGCAGCTTTGGCTTTTCGTGGAGCGTCTCGGGCTTTCTGCTCACCCCGTTCCTGGTGCAGATCGGTGCCGAAGCCGCCGAAAAGCTGCGCCAGCGCGTGCGCGACGAGCTGACCACCACTTTTGCCAGCCACTATGCCGCGCGCGTTACGCTCGATCAGGCGCTGACCCGCGAAGCTGCGCTGGCCTACAACGCGCGCACCACCGGAACCAAGTACCTGATCACCCCGCACGGGTGATCAGGGAGTAAATCTGCCCGGCACGGGGAGGGGCGATACTTGCAACTGGTTCGGGAATAACAAAAAACTCCCGAATAAGGTTCGTCATGAGCTTGTCGAAGGACGCGCGCAGACGGCCCAGTCTGCGCGCTTTTTCCGCGCGTGGGGCTGGCCTTGGCGCGCGTCCTTCGACAAGCTCAGGACGAACCGACTTGTTTTAAATCATATACTTGGTTGATTGCGCCATTCCTCCCCGTGCCCGGGAGGAATGGCGCAAGGGGAATATCGCCCGCGCCATCTTGCGCATCGCTGCTGCCTGCATCATTTTGGCTGGCGATGACCGAACCAAGCCCCACGCCCGTGCCGCCGCTGAAAGTGGCGATCATTCCGGTAACCCCGTTGCAGCAGAACTGTACATTGGTGTGGTGCACGCGCACCATGCGCGGCGCGTTTGTCGATGCCGGGGGTGATCTGGCGCGGCTGCGCGAGGCGGTGGCCAAGACCGGGGTGACGATCGAAAAGCTGCTGGTGACGCACGGCCATATCGACCATTGCGGCGCCACCGGCGCGTTTGCCCGCGAACTGGGGGTGCCGATCGAAGGCCCGCACGAGGCTGACCGCTTCTGGATCGCGCGGCTGGATGATGATGGCCGCAAATACGGCATTGCCGGCGAAGTGTTCGAACCCGATCGCTGGCTGGGCGATGGCGATACCGTAACGATCGGCGAATGCGTGCTCGATGTGGTGCATTGCCCGGGCCATACGCCGGGGCACGTGGTGTTTTTCCATGCCCCGTCGCGGTTTGCCATCGTCGGCGATGTGCTGTTCCAGGGGTCGATCGGGCGCACTGATTTTCCGCTGGGCAATCATCAGGATCTGATCGATTCGATCACGCAGAAACTGTGGCCGCTGGGCCATGACGTGACTTTCGTGCCCGGCCACGGCCCGGTCAGCACGTTTGGCCGCGAACGCCAGACCAATGCCTATGTGAGCGATTACGTGCTGGCGTAACTGCGCAGCACCGCGCGCACCGGCGAGGCATCGAGCCCGACCAGCGGCAGCGGCAGCGCGATCAGTTCGTAATCGCCGGGCGGCACCGCATCGAGCACCAGCCCTTCGAGAATGCGCAAGTCGTGGCGCCGCGCGGCCTTGTGCGCATCGAGCGTTTTCGAAGTTTCGGGATCGATCGAGGGGGCATCGGTGCCGATCAGGCAGCAGCCCAGCCCGGCGAGATGATCGATCAGCGCGGCGTCGATCGCGGCAAACCGCTCGGGCCAGTGATCGTGCGGAAACTGCGCAAAGCTGCGCAAGAGGATGCGCGGCGGCGGATCGTCGAGCGCGGCTGCAATATCGGCCAGCGTGATCGCGCCCGCCGCATGGCGCGCATCGATCACCCGCGCCGGGCCGAGATAAGCGGCCAGATCAACCGCATCGATCGGCGCCGCACCGGCGGCATAGTGCAGCGGCGCATCGGCATGCGTGCCGGTATGCGTCGATCCGGCAAATTGCGCGACATTGACCGGGCAATCCGGCCCGATCTGCCAGGTCGGGCGATGGCCGAACTGCACATCGCCCGGCCAGACCGGGGTCTGCGGCGAAATCGGCTGGGTGATATCATAGAGGCGCAGAGTCATCGGTCCTGCCGCGATGCCGCCACCTCGGCATGGCGTCAAGCGTGCACTGTTGCCCGGCGGCGGATGTGCTATGCCGCAGCACGTTTGCCCCTATGGAGACCGTGCCGGCGATGGCCGCCCCCAGCCTTGATCACATCCGCGCCCTCGATGCTGCCGATCCGCTGGCGCCGGCACGCGCCCACTTTGCACTGCCGCCGGGGGTGATCTACCTCGATGGCAATTCGCTGGGCGCGCTGCCGGTGGGCACCGCGGCGCGCGTGGCCGATACGGTGCAGCGCGAATGGGGCAGCGGGCTGATCGGCAGCTGGAACAGCGCCGACTGGATCGGCGCGCCGCAGCGGCTGGGCGCGCGGATTGCCGGGCTGATCGGCGCCGCGCCCGATGAAGTGCTGGTGGCGGATTCGACTTCGGTCAATCTCTACAAGCTGCTCGCTGCGGCGATCATGGCGCAGCCGGGGCGGCGCACCGTGTTGACCGAGCCGGGCAATTTTCCCACCGATCTCTACATGGTGCAGGGGCTGGCGCAACTGGTGCCCGGCTTGCGCATCCGGCAGGCCGAACGCGAGGCGATTATCGACGCGATCGATGACGATGTCGCGGTGGTGATGCTGACGCAGGTTCATTACAAGACCGGGCACCGGCTTGATCTGGCCACGGTTACCGCGGCGGCGCATGCGCGCGGGGCGCTGATGCTGTGGGATCTCAGCCATTCGGCGGGGGCGATCGCGGTTGATCTGAACACCGCCGGGGGCGATCTGGCGGTGGGTTGCGGCTACAAATACCTCAATGGCGGGCCGGGGGCGCCGGCGTACCTTTATGTTGCGAAGCGGTTGCAGGATCGGCTGCAGACGCCGCTGGCGGGGTGGATGGGCCATGCCCGGCCGTTCGATTTTGACGATGACTATGCCCCGGCGGCGGGGATCGCGCGGTTTGGCTGCGGCACCCCGGCGATCGTGGCGCTGGCCGCGCTCGATGCCGGGCTCGATACCTTTGACGGCATTGACCGCACCGCGCTCTATGCCAAGGGGCAGGCGCTTGCCGATCTGTTCATCAACGTGGTCGAGGCGGGCGATACCGGCATTGCACTGGTCACCCCGCGCGATCCGGCGCAGCGCGGCAGCCATGTCTCGTTTGCCTGCGATCAGGGGTTTGCCGTGGTGCAATGCCTGATCGCGCGCGGGGTGATCGGCGATTTTCGCGCGCCCAATGTGATGCGCTTCGGCTTTGCCCCGCTTTACCTGACATATGCGGACGTGTGGCACGCCGCGCAGGCGCTGGTCGATGTGCTGCACACGCGGGCATGGGATCGGCCGGCGTTCAAATTGCGCGGCAAAGTGACCTGAAAGCAGGGGGGAAAGACAGGCCAATGACCGATCACCGACCAAGCGTGCTGGCGCGGATGCTGGCGCGCAAACCGATCGCGGCGGTCCATGCCGAAGCGGCCGAAGCCGCGCTCAAGCCGACGCTCGGCCGGCTGCAACTTTTGATGATCGGGATCGGCTGCATCATCGGCGCGGGGATCTTCGTGCGTACCGGCAATGCCGCGGCGGTCCATGCCGGGCCGGCGGTGGTGCTGTCGTTCCTGATCGCTTCGGCGGTCTGCGCGCTGACCGGGTTCTGCTATGCCGAATTGACCTCCACGCTGCCGGCCTCGGGCTCGTCGTTTACCTATGCCCATGTCGCGCTCGGCCATTTTGCGGCGTGGATCGTCGGTGCGCTGCTGGTGCTCGAATATGGTCTGGCAGCGGCGGTGGTGGCGGTCGGCTGGTCGGGCTATGTGGTCAGCCTGCTCGGTGGGTATGGCCTCGTCATCCCGCCGCAATGGGCAGCGCCGAGCGGGCATCTGGTGGCGCTGGCCGGGGGTGGCATGGTGCCGGCGGTGTGTAATGCCCCGGCGATGGCGGTGGCCGCCGCCTTGTCGGCACTGCTGGTTGCCGGCGTGCGCGAATCCGCCACCGTCAATGCCGCGATCGTGCTGATCAAGGCCGGGGTGATCGTGCTGTTCATCGCCATCGGCGGCGCGGCGATCCTTGCCAATCCCGGCGCTTATCTGGGCAATTGGCACCCGTTTCTGCCCGCCAATACCGGCACCTATGGCGCATTCGGCTGGTCGGGGGTGCTGCGCGCGGCATCCGTGGTGGTGTTTGCCTATCTGGGGTTCGAAGCGGTCGCCACCGCCGGGCTCGAAGCGAAGAATCCGGGGCGCGACATGCCGTTTGGTGTGCTCGGCGGGCTGATCGTTTCGACCACGCTCTATGCGCTGGTGGCGATCGTGCTGACGCTGCTGGCGCCTTATACCACGCTCAACGTGCCCGATCCGTTGGCGGTGGCGGTGGACCGGTTGGGGTCGCACTGGGCGTGGTTTGCGCTCATGGTCAAGACCGGCGCGGTGCTCGGGCTGACTTCGGTGGTGCTGGTGCTGATCTATGCGCAGACGCGGATTTTCTATGCCATGGCGCGCGACGGGTTTTTGCCGCGCGTGTTTGCGCGGGTGCATCCCCGGCTGGGCACGCCGTGGCTGAATACGATGCTGGTCGGGCTGATGACCACGCTGGCCGCCGGCACGTTCGATTTCAACGTGATGGGCGATCTGACCAGCGTCGGCACGCTGACCGCGTTTGCCGTGGTCGGCTTTGCGGTGATCCGCCTGCGCCGGGTCGCGCCCGATCTGCCACGCGGCTATCGCGTGCCGTTCTATCCGCTGGTGCCGCTGGGGTCGATCGCCGCCAGCCTGGCACTGATGTTGTCGGTCGGGCCGACCGTGCTGACCTTTTTCGCCGGCTATATCGCGGTGGCGGTGGTGATCTACCTGCTGCGCGCGCGGTTTGCGGTCACAGAAAGCTGACGGCAAAGGCCAGCGCGGTGACAAAGCTGGCGATCGTTGCAGTCAGCACCGGCACCGTCGCGCGCCAGCCGACCTGCATCAGCAAGTCCATGCGCGATCGCATCGCGGTGGCGGTCACCGCCAGCAGCAGCAGCGCCTTTGACCCGGTCAGCGCGTTCTGGCTGATCATCGCCGGGATCGTCACCACGCTGTTGAGCGCCAGCACGCCCAGAAACGCGGTGATGAACCAGGGCAAGGCAAGCCGGCGCCATACCCCCGCGCTCGGCCGGCTGTCGCCTTCGGCCGGACCCAGCGCGAGGCTGGCGAGCGCCACCAGCGGCGCCAGCAGCGCGACCCGCGCCAGCTTGACGATGGTCGCATAGCCACCGGCCGCGTCGGAAAAGGCATAGCCGCCGCCGATTGCCTGCGCCACGTCGTGGATCGACGCGCCGATCAGGAACCCGGCTTCACGATCGGTCAGGCGCAACTGCGCCGCCAGCACCGGATAGACCGACATGGCGAGCGCACTCGCCAGCGAAATCCCCACCAGTGTCAGCGCGAATTGCGCCTGGCTCAACCGCTGCCGCCCGATCACCCCGTACAGCGCCAGCGCCGCGCTGGCGCCGCAGATCGCGGTCGCCCCGCCCGCCAGCACGCTGGCAAAGTGCGATTGCCCGGCAATTTTTCCGCCCGCCAGCGCCGCACCGAATGCCGCCGCCATCACCGCCAGCAGCGCGACAAACGGCCAGACACCCAGCGCGCCGATCTGCGCAAAGGTTACCTGCAGGCCCAGCGCGACAATCCCCAGCCGCAGACAGGTGCGCGAGGCAAAGTCGAGCCCGCGATGCGTGCGCGGATCATGCGCGATGAAATTGAGCGACAGCCCGACCAGCAGGCCGAGCAGGATGATCGGAAAATGGTAATGGTCCGAAAGCCACGCCGCCGCTGCCGAGGCCACCCCGCAGGCGGCCAGCCCGGGAAACATCGGCAGGCGCGGCGCGGCAGGCGCGGCCGGCTGTGGCGCGGTTTCGGCCAGATGCAGTTCGCCGTACAGATCCCCGCCGTGCGGCAGCGAATCCCAGTCGATCGTGCGCCCCGGCGGCGAAGTTCTGTCCTGCGGTGTCATACAAGGCTTTCCATATCGCGCCAATCCATTAGAGTGCAAGCACGCAAAGCACAAACTGCTGGTGGGAGAGACAGCGATCATGGCCGAACCCGCGACCGGCGCCGCCGCATCCTCCCCCGCTGCGCAGCGCACGATGCTGCTGCTGGTCGCGCTGCTGTTTGTCGGCAACGCGCTCAATTATGTCGATCGCCAGGTGCTGGCGCTGCTCAAACCGACCTTGCAGGCGCAGTTTCACTGGACCGACAGCGACTATGCGCATCTGGGGGCCGCGTTCCAGACTGCGGCGGCCGGCGCGCTGCTGCTGGTCGGCTGGTTTGTCGATCGCTTGGGGGTGCGGCTGGCCTATGGTCTGGCGGTGGCGACCTGGTCGTTTGCCGGCATGGCGCATGCCATGGCCGGCAGCGTGCGGCAGTTCGTCGCGGCGCGGATCGTGCTGGCGGCGGGCGAATCGGTTTCGACCCCCGCCGGGATCAAGGCGGCGACGATCTATCTGCCGGCGCGCCAGCGCAATCTGGCGATCGGGCTGGTCAATACCGCGCCCAATATCGGCGCGATCCTCACCCCGCTGCTGATCCCGCCGTTTGCGCTGGCGTTTGGCTGGCAGGCGGCCTTTGCGGTGACCGGCGCGCTCGGTTTTGCCTGGCTGGCGGCGTGGATTCTCGCGACGCGCCGGCTGCGCCCGATCGGCGCGGTGCCCGAACGCGCGCCGGTCGATTGGGGCGTGCTGCTGGCTGATCGCCGCACCTGGACGGTGATCGGGGCCAAGGCGCTGACCGATTGCGTGTGGTGGTTCGTGCTGTTCTGGATGCCCGATTTCTTTGCTCGCCGCTTTGCCATGGGGCAGGGGGCGATCGGCTGGCCGATCGCGATCGTGTTCACGCTGGCCGCACTCGGCGCGGTGACCGCCGGCGGGCTCTATCCGCTGCTGCTGGCGCGCGGGATGACGATGAACGCTGCGCGCAAGGGGGTCATGCTGGTCTATGCCGTGGTCGTGCTGGCGATGCCGCTGGCGCTGCTGACCACCGCCCCGGCCACCGCGGCGGTGTTGATCGGCCTCGGCCTGTTTGCCCACCAGGGCTTTTCCACCAGCCTGTTCGGGCTGACCACCGATGTCGTGCCGGCCACCCGCGTCGCCAGCGTGATCGCGCTGGGCGGCGTCGCCGGCAATCTGACCGGCACCGGGATCATCGAACTGGCCGGCTGGTCGCTCGGCCACGGGCTGGGCTATACCCCGCTGTTCGCGATCTGCGGCGCGGCTTATCTGACCGCGCTGGGCTTTATCCAGCTGATGCTGCCGAAGCTGGAGCAGGTGAATTTGTGAGGGTGGTGCCGTCCTGAAAGCCCCTCCCCTTCAGGGGAGGGGTTGGGGTGGGGGCGCGCCTTGGGCACTGCGCAATTTCGACAGCCCCCACCCCCGGCCCCTCCCCTGAAGGGGAGGGGAGGTCATCTCGTCACACATCCAGCGGCGCGTGGGCGATGTGCGGCAGCACGTGGCGGGCGAACAGGTCGGCTTCCTGCATATGCGGATATCCCGACAGGATGAAGGCGTCGATCCCTTCGGCCTGATAGGCGCGCAATTTGGCCAGCACCTGGTCGGGATTGCCGACGATCGCCGCGCCGCAGCCCGAGCGGGCGCGGCCGATGCCGGTCCACAAGTTGTCTTCGACATAGCCGTCGTTGCCCGCCGCCTCGCGCAGTTCGGCCTGGCGCTGCACGCCGAAATTCTTCGCATCGAGCGATTTTTCGCGGATCGCGGTACCGGTGGCGTCATCCAGCTTGGACAGCAGACGGTCGGCCCAGGCGCGCGCTTCGGCTTCGGTTTCGCGCACGATGACATGCGCGCGATAGCCGAATTTCAGGCGGCGGCCATGGCGCGCGGCGCGCGCCTTCATGTCGGCGATGGTGTCGCGCACTTTGTCCATCGTGTCGGGCCACATCAGATAGACATCGGCGGCGGTGGCGGCGCATTCGCGCGCTTCGTGGCTGAGGCCGCCGAAATAGAACGCCGGGCAGCGGCCCGAAATCGTCGTCACGCGCGGCGGATCGAGCTTCAGGCGATAGAATTCGCCCTGATGATCGAGCGACTGGCCATCGAGCAGCGTGCGCACGATCTGCATCACTTCGGTCGCGCGGGCATAGCGCGGGCCCGATGCCATGGTTTCGCCGGGCATGTCCGACGAGATGATATTGACGTTCAACCGCCCGGCGGTGCCCGCGGCATTGGCCCCGAGAATGCGGTCGAGCGTGGCGATCCGCCGCGCCAGTTGCGGCGGCCAGTCTTCGCCGATGCGGGTCGCCCACAGCAGCTTGATCCGGCGTACCATCGGCGCCACGGCGGCGGCAAACGCGGTGGTATCGAGCCCCAACTGGTATCCCGAGGGCAGCAGGATATTGTCAAACCCGCCTTCTTCGGCGCGCAGCACGATATTGCGGCAATGCTCCCAGCTTGATTTCAGCGCCGCATCGGGCACCCCGAGAAATTCGTAATCATCATCGCACAGCGCCGAAAACCAGGCTATTTCACAAGCACTTGGCGCGGATTGTTGATCGGTCATGGCAGGGCCTCTCCTCTGGCGGCGACGAACACCGCGTACCATTGCGTGCGGGTCCACCGCACGGTTCGGGCGATCGCGGCCTCGGCAATCCGCGCCGCGTTCTGCGATCCGATGATCGGGATGATGCCGGCCGGGTGCGCCATCAGCCACGAATAGGCCGCGACGCTGCGGCTGATCGCGTGCGCCTGCGCAAAACTGTCGAGTGCGGCGGCCACCGCCAGCGCGCGCGCGTCAGTCGGAGCGGCCAGCCGCCCGCCGCCCAGCGGCGACCATGCCAGCGGGGTCAGCCCCAGCATCATCGCCTGATCCAATTCGCCGTTTTCAAAACAGGCAATGCGCAAGGGGCTGATTTCGGGCTGGGTGGTCACCAGCTTGTGATCGAGCACATGGTTGAGCGCGGCGATCTGGTGGATGGTGAAATTCGATACCCCCAGCGCGCCGATCTTGCCCGCGCGCACCGCATCGTCGAGCACGCGCGCCACTTCCTGCGGATGGGCGAGGATGTCGGGGCGGTGGATCTGCCACAAGTCGATGCATTCCACCCCCAGCCTGCGCAGCGAATCGTCGATCGCCCGGGTCAGCCATTGCGGCCCCTGATCATACGGTGCGGGGGGGCGGATACCGCCCTTGCTGGCCAGCACGAACCGGCCGCGCAAGTCCGGTTCGGCGCGCAGCACTTCGCCCAGCAATGCTTCGGCATCGCCAAACCCGGTCTTGCCGTCAAAGCCATAGATATCGGCGGTATCGAGCAGGGTGATCCCGGCATCGAGCGCGGCATGCACCAGCCGCGCGGCGGCGGCGGCATCGCGGCCATCTTCGGCCAGCCGCCACATGCCCCAGGCGATCGGCGATACGGCAAGGGCAGAAGAGCCCAGCCGGCGGACAGGCGGGGGCAGCGGCAGATCGCTCATCGGGATGCTCTTTCGTTGGGCAAAGGGGGCGCGACAGAGGCGCGTTCGATCAGGGTATGCGGCAGCCGGCGATGCGTGATGTCGCCGCCGCCGATCAGGATTTCGGTCGCGGTGCGCGCCAGATCGGCCATCGGCTGATGGATCGTGGTCAGCGCCGGCCAGACCGTGCGCGCCAGCGTGGTATCGTCAAATCCGGCCACCGACAGCCGATCGGGCAGGGCAATCCCGCGTTCGTGCGCCACCGCCAGCACGCCGGCGGCCATGTCGTCATTGGCGGCAAACACCGCAGTCGGCGGCTGCGCCATATCGAGCAGCACCTGCGCGGCGGCCATGCCGCTTTCAAAATCGAACGCGCCGGGCATCACCAGTTGCGGTTCAAACGCGATCCCGGCGCGATCGAGCGCGCGGCGATAGCCGAACAGGCGGTCATCGCTGCCGGGGTGCTGCGGATGGCCCTTGATAAAGGCGATGCGGCGATGGCCGAGGTTGATCAGATGCGTGGTCATGTCATCGGCGGCCTGGGCATCGTCGATGAACACCGATGAAGTCAGCGCGTGATTGGTCCCCGGCGAAATCCGCACGAACGGAATGTCCATCGCATCGAGCGCGTGGAGCACCGCCGCGCAGTCGGTCACCGGCGAGGACAGCACGATGCCGTCGACATGCGTTTCGCGCACCAGTCCGCGCACCTGATCGCCGACATCGGGATCGGCGACATCGACCGGTTGCGCCAGCAGGCGCACCTGATGCGCCTTGCAGCAATCCCAGCAGCCGAGCTGGATCTGCGACATGTAATAAGGGCTGTGGTTGTCGTAGATCAGTGCGATCTGGTTCGATTTTGATCCCGACAGGATGCGCGCGGCGATGCTCGGGCGAAAATCGAGCGCGGCCATCGCCTGTTCGACCTTTTCGCGCATGGTCGCGCTGACATAAGGATGCCCGTTGAGCACGCGGCTGACGGTCTTGACCGCCACGCCCGCGCGCGCGGCGACATCGCGAATATTGGCCCGCTCGCTCATCGCGCAATCATCCCTGCCAGCGTTTCGAACAGCGCCGCATAGCCACTGTCGGCGCGATAAAAAACCGGCGGCTGGCCGATCGGGGCGGCAATGCTGTGGGTACCGGGCGGATAATCGGCGCCGCTCCACAGATGGCGCCAGCCATGATCGCCGGGCAGCACCACATTGCGCGCGCTGGCGCCCTGGGTGATCACCGGTGCCACCAGCAGATCGGCGCCATAAAGATACTGGTCGTGCACTGCATACAGCGCGGGATCGGCGGGGTATTCGACAAACAGCGGGCGTTGCAGCGGCAGCCCTGTCAATGCAGCCTGATCGCACAGATCGCGCACATAAGGGGCCAGCGCGGCATGGACCCGGCTCCACTGCGCAAAGCAGGCGAGCAATTCGGGGGTGCTGTCGTATTGCAGATTGTCGTCGGGGCGGTTGCCTTCGTGGCTGCGCATGACCGGGGAAAATGCCGCCAGTTCGCACCAGCGCATGATCAGTTCGGCGCTGCGCAGATTGCCGTGCAGCGAAGTATAGCCGCCGCAATCCGAATGGCTGACCGCATTGCCGACCAGTCCGGCCGACAGCGCGGCGGTGATCACCGTGCCGATCCCGTCGTGGCGGGTGAAATCGACCGACTGGTCGCCCGCCCACAGCAGCGGGCAGTGGCGCGATACGCCCGAAAACCCGGCGCGCATGAAGAACACCGCTTCGCCTTCGGCGCCGCGCGAAGCGATCGCCTGCGCGTTGACTTGCGCCCACAGCACCGGCCACAGGTTGTGCGCTGCCATCGCCGGCATGCCGCTGGCCAGCCGCACATCGACCGGCAGATATTCGCCGAAATCGGCCATCCACCCGGCGATGCCGATATCGAGCAGTTCCTGCCCGAGCACGCGCGTAGCGAACCATTCGCGCGTTTCGGCGCGGGTGAAATCGACCACGCCGCAATCGAATTCGCCAAAATCGACGAGGCACGGGGTGTCTTGATCCAGCCGCAGGCACAAGTGTCCGCCCGCCGCCGCCTCGGGAAACAGGCTGCCATCGACCGCCAGATAGGGGTTGGCATAAGCCATGAAGCGGATGCCGCGCGCCTTCAGGTCGGCGATCCGCGCCGGCAGGTCGGGATAGCGGCTGCGGCTGTACGTCCAGTCCCAGAACAGCCGCCGGCCAAAGCTGGTTTCGCGCACGCCGGCCCAGTCTTCGCACCACAGCGCGCTGACCGCCGTGCCGGCCGCGATAAAGCGATCGAGCCGGGCAAAGCTGTCCTCGCCCGCCTTGAGCCCGACAATCGCCCCGCCCAGCGCCCAGTCGGGCAGGCGTTGCGGCCGGCCGAAGGCGAGCGACAATTGCCCGATCAGATCGTGCGGGCCGCTGGCGGCGAACAGCTCGAAGCGGGTGTGATCGGCCCAGACTTCGACCGTGTGCCGCGCCGGATCGGTGAAATCGAGCACGCTGTAGCAGGTCGTCGTGCAATGCACCGCCAGCCAGCGCGAGGTCAGAAAGGTCGGCTGCGGATAATTGGTGGTCCAGTAATCGCCCCCGGCCATGCCGGTTTCGTCCATGATCCGGGTCAGCGCGGTGGTCTTGTCGCGGCCCACCCCCGGTTCGCTGGTCCACATCGGAAAGCGCCGGCCATTGAGCGCGAGATAGCTCATCTGTTCGCCGCCGCCCCACACCGTTTCGCCCGGCGCGGCGTGGAAGCGCACCCACAGCCGATCATGCGCCGGATCATGCGCGGCCACGGTCAGGCCAAGGTCATCCCACGCCAGCCGCGCGATCGGTGTGTCGCCCTCGTACAAGTCCACCGCCGCATCGCCGGCCGGGGCCCACTGGTGCGGCGATATCACGTCGCTTGGGCTATCCTCGATGCGGAAATTTCCGCGCAGCATGGTCACTGTGGGCTCGCCGCGCGCTACTGTCACCGCTGGACAGGCGGCGCTGTGCACCAGCAGCACCTCGTCGGCGAGCTTGATCGCGAATCCGCTGTCGGTGGCTTCAAGGTGCAGTTTCATGGGCGATTCCGAGCCGGGAACCCGGGGGATATGCCAGCGATCGGATGATCGGGCAAATTTCGGGTTCCGCGTATGACACCGATTGACATATCGAGCCGATCGCGGCATTTCAACCGGCAAATGGGACCGCCGCAGATCAGCAGGCGGCACTCTGGGATCAGGAGCGAGAGGACGATGGCCATGGCATCAACTGACCATGACAGGCTGCGCCGAAGCGCACGTCAAAAACTCTACAATTGAAGTTGACATAACAGCGGGCAGGCGGCAAATCCCCGGCGCAAGGGGAGCGGCGGCCTGCAGCGCAGCCATGCGACAGGCGCAAGACGCGCCGTGCAAACCCGGGAGGAACCATGATGACGACACGATATAGCGCCCTGGCCACGTTGCCGCTGCTGGCCCTCGCGGCCTCGCCCGCGCTGGCCGCCGAACCGGCGCCGGCTGCTGCCACCGCCAGTGAACCGGCCGAAATCATCGTTACCGCGCAAAAGCGCGCCGAACCGCTGCAAAAGGTGCCGGTCGCGGTCACCGTGGTGTCGGGCGATGCGCTGGCGCGGCTGTCGACCAACAATATCGAAGATACCCAGCGGCTCGTTCCCGCGCTGACCTTCGTCAAGGGCGATACCAGCCTCAATTCCGCGCTGTTCCTGCGCGGGCTGGGCACGGTCAGCTTTTCGATCGCGGCCGAACCGAGCGTGACCAGCGTGCTCGATGGCGTCGTGCTGGCGCGCGCGGGCGAAAGCTTTGGCGACCTCTACGATATCGAACGCATCGAAGTGCTGCGCGGGCCGCAGGGCACGCTGTTTGGCAAGAACGCTTCGGCCGGGGTGATCAACGTGGTCACCAAAGAGCCGGGCAAGGATTTTGGCGGCTATCTCGATGCCGGGATTTTCTCGGGCGGCGAATACAAGCTCAAGGCCAGCCTCAGCGGCCCGATCGGGCAGGGCTGGCGCGCCGGACTGACCGCGTTCTACAGCGATTATCGCGGCAATATCTGGGATTCGACCACCAACGACTGGATCAACGGCTACAAGCACTATGGCGCGCGCGCGCAGCTGGTCGGCGATGTGACCAGCACGCTGCATGTCAAGCTGATCGCCGATTATCGCAAGGCGGATGACCAGTGCTGCGCCTTTGTCGTCGGCGCGCTCAATCCGCTGGCGACCCCGGCGCAGAACGCCGCCGCGTCGATCCTTGCCCCGGTGCTGGGTGCAGCCACGCGCGGCAGCATCCAGAGCCTGCCCAACCGCACCGAGGAAGAAACCTATGGCACCTCGTTGCAGGCCGATCTGGCGCTGGGCAACCACACGCTGACCTCGATCACCTCGTACCGCCACTGGGCCAACGAGGAAATTCGCGACGGCGACTGGGTTGACCAACTCTATGTCGGCGTGCCGCTGATCCACGACGACGGCCCGGAAGTCGCGCATACCTTTACCCAGGAACTGCGACTGACCTCGCCGACCGGCGGCTTTGTCGATTATGTGGCGGGCGCGTTCTATTATCAGGCCGTCGCCGAGCGCACTTATACCCGTTCGGATACCTATTGCGTCAGCACCACCGCCACCGCGCTGGCCAACGGCCTGACCCCGTGCCCGGCGGCAACTTCGGTGATCGCCAATCCGGTGGGTGTCGGCGTGTTCGGCTCGACCTTTGACAACCTCGCCGCCTATGGCCAGGCGACCTGGCACTTTGCCCCGGCGGTGCGGCTGGTCACGGGTCTGCGCTATACCCACGACAAAGTCAGCGCCTATGACACGCGCACCGACAATTTCACCGGCACCAAGTTCCCGGCCGGTGCCGGGATTGCCCCGGCGGGGATCGCCCCCGATTTCGACGCCAATGTCGCCGCGGCGCAAGTCACCACCGGCGCCGGGTTCACCGGCACGCCGTGGACCGGCGAAACCAGCGCGAACAACCTGTCGGGCAAGGCGGCGGTCGAATTCGATCTGGCGCCGCACAACATGCTCTACGGCAGCTACTCGCGCGGGTACAAGGGCCCGGCCTACAACGTGTTCTTCAACATGCAGTGGTTCAACACCGCGCCGATCGCGCCGGAATTGTCCGACGCCTTCGAAGTGGGGCTGAAAAACAGCTTTGACCATGGCCGCCTCGTGCTCAACATCGACGGCTTCTATGACAAAGTGCGCAATTATCAGGCCAATTACCCGACCACCGTCAATGGCGCGGTAACCACCACGATCATCAACGCCGGCACGGTCTCGACCCGCGGCGGTGAAGTCGAACTGCTCTATCGCCCGACCCCGAACCTGACCATCAACGGCGGCTATGCCTATACCGACGCGCATGTTGACCAGTTCAACCTGCCGCCGGCATCTTCGGCATCAAGCTATATCACTCCCGGCACGCCGCTGGCCTTTGCGCCCAAGAGCAAGGGCAACCTCGGCGTGGTCTATACCACAGAGCCCAAGGGGCTGCCGTTCGGGCTGGAATTCAGCGGCACCGGCACGTTCTCCAGCAAGCAGATCTCGACGCTGGCGGCGACCAACAATGCCACCCAGGTGGTTGCATTCAACGGCCAGTACATCAATGCCTATGGCCAGGTTGATATCAGCGTCGCTGCGGTCGATTTGCAAAAGCACTGGCGCCTGTCGCTGGTGGTCAAGAACCTGTTCAACGACCACTTCGCCTCGACCATCGGCACCGGCGGGCCGTTCGGATCGTTCCTCTATCAGATCCCGCGCGATTCCGACCGCTATTGGGGCGGCACGCTGCACTACAGCTTCTGATCAGCCCACCCCCATCCCGCTGTTGCGGGGTGGGGGTGATTTGCAACGACCATTTTACTATATACTATTCCGGTTCGTCCTGAGCTTGTCGAAGGACGCGCGCCAACGCCCGCCCCACGCGAAAAGAGTAACGCGCATACGCCAGCGTCGCGCGCGTCCTTCGACAAGCTCAGGACGAGCCGGTTTGGTTTTAAGTCAGATAGTTGGCTGGAAATCCTGTCCCGCTACCCAGCCAATCCCCGCATCCTCGCTCACATCGCCGGCTTGACGAACTTCAGCGTCATGCGGTCGCTTTCGCCGATCGCCAGGTACTTGGCGCGGTCCTGCTCGCCCAGATCGAGCGAGGGGGGCAGGGTCCACACGCCGTGCGGCCAGGCGTGGGTATCGGCCGGGTTGGCGTTGATCGCGCTTTCGCCGACCAGCCGGAACCCGGCGGCTTCGGCAAAGCGGATCACGGTTGACCGCTTGATATAGCCGCTCTGGCGTTCGAGCGCGCTGTCCATCGTTTCGGGCAAGTGGTGGTCGACCACGCCGAGCACGCCGCCCGGCTTGAGCATGCGATAAAACGCGCGGAACGCGCCCGCGGCGGTGGCATCGCCGGCCATGATCAGATTGTGCACATTGCGAAAGGTCAGCACCACATCGGCCGATCCGTCGGGCACGCCGCTGCTGCCGCTGGCCGGATCAAGCGCCACCGCCACCGCGCCGTGCCAGCGCGGGCCCCCGGCGGCGATCAGCTTGTTGGCGCTGGCGAGATACTTGGGATCGGGTTCGGTCAGCGCGATGTAGTGGCCCTTGGCCGCCAGCATCGGCGCGAGGATCTTGCTGTACCAGCCGCCGCCGGGGTTGAATTCGACCAGCGTCTGATCGGCCCGCACCCCGAAAAAGCCCAAAGTTTCCACCGGGTGGCGGTACTGGTCGCGGCTGCGCTCGGCCGCGCTGCGCTGGCTGTCGGCGACGGCGGCACTGACTTCGGGTGCGGCGACCGGCGCCTCGGCGCGGGCCGGGGCGGCGATGGCCAGGATCAGGGCAAGGCTGGCGGCAATGGGGATCGGGCGCATCGCAATACTTTCGGCTGGAGAAGATGCGGCAATCTAGCGCCGCAATCGCCGGGCGCCAGCGGTCACAGGGGCACGACGTCGTGAAACTTGCTGAAATCGATGAGCGATCGGCCGTGATCGTCGCGCCGCATCACATCGGCAAATTCGTGATTCCACAAGACCCGGCCCGGGCCATAACCGTGGCGCGCGGTCATCGGCTGCGCCACGCTCGAATCGATCCCGGTCAGCAGCACGATCAATTCATCGCCCTGGGCATCGAATTCGGCCTGGGTCATGCCAAACAGCGGGCTGGTTTCGTCGATGCGGTGCATCACCAGCCAGGTCAGCGCGAATACCGGTGATCGTTCGCGGATCAGCGGCAGGTCGAAAAACCGCCGCATCATCCGCCCGTCGATCGTCTGGTTGCGCAGGATCGACACCCGCACGCTGGCTTCGACGATGAAATTGTTGCGCTGGTTGCCGGCGCGAAACATCAGCGTGGGCCAGCCTTCGAACGGGCGCACCACCGCCACATCGGAAAACACGATGCGCGCGCGCGGGATCGAAAACCGCGCAAACACCAGCCCCGAGGTCAGCGCAAACACCAGAATGCCGATGGCGACTTCGAACACCACCACCACATTCACATACGTCGAATCCGGATAGATATTGCCATAGCCAACGGTGGCGATGGTGTGCACGCTGAAGATGAAGCTTTTGAACAGCACGCTGTCGCTCTGCCGCCCGCCGGCCTGGATCAGGCCCGCCGGATCGAGCGCATAGAGCGCGGCAAACAGCAGGTTCAGCCCGGTGAACACCAGCGCAAACCCGGCAAAGAACACCGGCCACGACGCGCGCACCCAGCGATGGTACAAGTCCTGATGCCAGCGCATCGTCATCCCGGTGCGCACGACATTCAGGCCGTCGTCGCGGCGCAGCGATTGCGCCAGACTGGTGGGGCGGGGTTTTGACACGGGAGGCCTGTCGGGCTGGAGAGCGATTGGCGCCATCCTGCCAAGTCGCGGCGGCGGTGTCGATCGGTTTGGCACGGCGGCGCGGCACATACGAATAAACTGCTCCACCCGGCCGATCGGGCTGCTTATGGTGCGCCGACAGCATGGCCGGTGATCGGCGGCGGCATAACGGGATGGACAGGATGAACAAGGCAATGCGGTGCAGCGCGCTGGCGCTGGCATGGGCAATCAGCGCGGCATCGGCACAGGCGGCGCCCGATGCGCTGCAAGCGAGCGCGCACGGGGCAACTGTGCGGGTAACCGCCGTCACCGACAGCATCCTGCAAGTAACCGTAACGCGCGACGGGCAAAGCGTGGAACCGGCGAGTTGGGCGGTGGTCCCGGCAATGCTGAGCCACCGCGCCGCGGCGACGATCGATGCCACCACGCTGCGCGCCGCGCATATCGGCGCGCGGATCGATCCGGCGACGCTGCATCTGACCGTCACCGGCGATCAGGGGCAGGTGCTGCTCGATGATGCCGATGATCCGCTGCAATTTGCCGGCGCCGGGTTCACTTTGCGCAAACGGTTCGCGATCGATCAGCACGTGTTCGGGCTGGGCGACAAGGGCGGGCTGCTCGATCGGCGCGGGCAGAGCTTTGTCAACTGGAACACCGATCAGTTCGGCTATGCCTCGAGCACCGATCCGCTCTACAAATCGGTGCCGTTCTATATCGCCACCGGTGGCAAGGGCGGCAGCTATGGCCTGTTTATCGACAACACCTGGCGGTCGTGGTTCGATTTCGGCCACCGCGAAGAAGGCGTGCTGGCACTGGGCGCCAGCGGCGGGCCGATCACCTATTACGTGATCGCCGGGCCGCAGGTGCGCGATGTGGTGCGCGGCTATGGCGATCTGACCGGGCATGCCCCGCTGATGCCGCGCTGGGTGCTGGGGTTTCAGCAATCGCGCTGGGGTTACAAGAGCGCGGCCGAAGTCGAAGCGATCGCCCGCCATTTGCGCGATGATCATATCCCCGCCGACGTGGTGTGGATGGATATCGATTACCTCGATCGCTATCGCCCGTTCACTTTCAACACCACGACTTTTCCCGACATGCGCGGGCTGGTCGATCGCGTTGGCGCAATGGGCATCAAGCTGGTGACGATCGTCGATCTGCACGTCGCGCATGCCCCCGATCAGGGCTATGCCGCCTATGACAGCGGGATCGCCGGCGATCATTTCCTGCACAATCCCGATGGTTCGCTCTATGTCGCGCCGGTCTGGCCGGGGCCGGCGGTGTTTCCCGAATTCACTCTGCCGCAAACGCGCGCGTGGTGGGGCAGCCAGTTGCGTAACCTCGCCGATGTCGGGGTCGGCGGCATCTGGAACGACATGAACGAGCCGGCGATTTTCGAAACGCCGACCAAGACGATGCCGCTCGACACCGTCCACCGCATTGCCGGCGACGGGTTTGCCCCGCGCAGCGCCAGCCATGCCGAAGTGCACAATATCTATGGCATGGAAAACACCCGCGCGACCTATGATGGGCTGCGCGCGCTGCGCCCCGACGAGCGCGCCTTTGTGCTGACCCGCGCCAGCTTTGCCGGCGGGCAGAAATATGCCGCGACCTGGACCGGCGACAATTCGTCAAGCTGGGACCATCTCAAACTGTCGGTCAGCATGCTGCTCAATCTCGGGCTCTCGGGGTTTTCCTATAGCGGCGCCGATGTCGGCGGGTTTACCGGCGGCGCCTCGCCCGAATTGATGACCAAATGGTTTGAAATCGCCGCGTTCACCCCGTTTTTCCGCGACCATGCCGCCAATGACGCACCGCATGCCGAACCCTGGGTCGATGGCCCCGAACAGCTGGCGATCCGCCGCCGGTTTGTCGAGGAACGCTATCGGCTGATGCCCTATCTCTATGGCCTGGCCGCCGACAATGCGCGCAGCGGCGATCCGATCATGCGCCCGGTGTTTTATGACTATCCGGCGGTGCTCAACACCCCGTGCAACACCGCGCTGACCTTTACGCTCGGCGCGCGCCTGCTGATCGCCGGCAATCCCAAGCCGGAATCGCCGCAAGCCTATGATGTGTGCCTGCCCGCCGGGGGTTGGTACGATTACTGGACCGGCGCGGCGGTGGCCCCACTGCCGGCGGGTGATCCGGCCTGGGGCAAGCTGACCGTGACCCCAAGGCTCGATGCGCTGCCGGTCTATGTCCGCGCCGGCGCGATCGTGCCGCGCCAGCCGCTGGTGCAATCGACCGCGCAAGTGCCCGACGGGCCGCTCGAACTGCATGTCTATGCCGGCCCCGATTGCGCGGGCGAGGTCTATGATGACGATGGCCATTCGCTGGCGTTTGCGCGCGGCGTTTTTGCGCGCCAGACGGTGCAATGCACCACCGACGCGGCGGGCGTGCGCACGATCACGCTGTCGGCGCGCAGCGGCAGCTGGCGGCCATGGTGGCACCAGATCGCGCTGGTGGTGCATGGCGGGCGGGCGCCGACCGGCGCGACCCTGGCCGGCAAACGCTATGCCGCTGATGCGCAAGGGCGGATCGTCATCCCCGATCAGCCCGGTGCGGCAACGATCACGTTCGACGCCCCGCCAATGCGTTGATTTCGTGCATCACCTGTGATCTTTTGATCGCCCCGGCTTGCGCGCGGCGGCGCGCTGGTGCAGCACCTTTGTAATGGTTTTGCCAAAAAGGGACTTGTCATGAGGAAATATGTCACCCGCGCCGGCCGCGCCGCGCTGGTTTCGGCGCTGCTGGGCGGATCGATGCTGGCCGGCGGTGTCGCCATGGCCGCCGACGCGCCGCCGCCGCCCGCCGCCGATGCTGCCGACAATGGCGGGCAGATCGTAGTCACCGCGCAAAAGCGGTCGCAATACCTGCAAGACGTGCCGATCAGCCTTGAAGCGTTCAGCGCCAAGAAACTCGAAGAAAACCAGATCAGCAGCTTTGACGATTATGCCAAGCTGTTGCCCAGCGTCAGCTTCCAATCATTCGGCCCCGGCCAGTCGCAGATCTATTTCCGGGGCGTGTCGAGCGGGTCGGATGCCAATGGCAGCCATTCCGGGCCGCAGCCGACCAGCGCGCTCTATGTCGACGAAATCCCGCTGACCACGATCGGCGGCGCGCCCGATCTGCATGTCTATGACATGGAACGCGTCGAAGCGCTGTCGGGGCCGCAGGGCACGCTGTTCGGCTCATCCTCGCTGTCGGGCACGCTGCGGCTGATCACCAAGAAGCCCAACCCGTCGAAATTCGAAGCCGGGTTCGATGTTACCGGCACCACCTTTGGCAAGGGCAGCAATTCGTCGGGCGGCACCGTCGAAGGCTTTGTCAACGTTCCGCTCAATCACGATATCGCGGTGCGCGCCTCGGCGTTTTACGAACGCGACGGCGGCTACATTTCCAACGTGCCCGGCACGCGTACCTATCAGGTGGTCGATCAGAACGGCAATCCGGCGACCTATGGCCCGATTTCCAACGCGGCCTATGTGAAGAAGAACTTCAACGACACCGAAACCGCCGGTGGCCGCATCGCGATCGGCGCCACGTTTGGCGACTGGTACCTTGAACCTTCGCTGATCTATCAGCACCAGAACAGCCACGGCAGCTATCTCTATGATCCCGCCGTGGGCGATCTGCAGGTGCAGGATTACACCCCCGAATATGGCAGCGACGAATGGGTCCAGGCGGCGCTGACGATCAAAGGCAAGATCGGCTCGTGGGATGTGACGTATGCCGGCGGCTATTTTGCCCGCACCGCGCAAGTGGTGCAGGACTATTCGGCCTATACCGTCGCCTACGACGCGCTGTCGCCGAGCTATGCCACGTTCTTTGACGGGCAGGGCAACAACATCGATCCGACCCAGAACTATGCGGGCAAGGACGTCTATTCGAAGCTGAGCAACGAACTGCGCGTGTCGTCGCCGGCCGATCAGCCGTACCATTTCACTGCCGGGGTGTTTGCCGAACGCCAGACCGACAAGATCACGAGCGATTACAGCGTCAAGGGGCTGGCCGGCGAAGTGGCCAATCCCAACGAATATACCACCGCGGTGCCGACCTGCGGCGACGATGTCTATTGCACCCGGGTCTATCGCGTTGACCGCGACTTTGCCGGGTTTGCCGATGCCTCGTACGATCTGCTCAGCAATGTCACGATCGATGCCGGCATCCGCTATTTCAGCACCAACAACTCGCTGTCGGGCTTTTCCGGGCTGGCCAGCGCGGTGCTGGCGGCGGGATCGACCCCGGTCTATGGCAAAAGCTGCATCATCGGCACAGGCGGGGTTACCCCGTGCCTGGCGTTCGGCGCCACCGTCAAGCAAAGCGGCGAAACGCACAAGGTCAACCTCAGCTGGAAAGTCACCCCCGACAAGCTGGTCTATTTCACCTATTCGACCGGGTTCCGCCCCGGCGGGATCAACCGCATTCCCGGGGTGCTGCCGTATCAGGCCGATACGCTCGCCAACTTTGAACTCGGCGCGAAAACGCAGTGGTTCGACCGCGCGCTGACGGTCAATTTGGCCGGGTTCATCGAAAACTGGAACAAGATGCAGTTCGGCCTCGCTCCTCCGGGGGCGATCGGCGTGCTGGCGACCTACAACGCCGGCAATGCGCAGATCAAAGGGGTCGAAGGCAATTTCAACCTCCACCTCGCGCCGATCACGCTGTCGGGTTCGGGATCGTATATCGATGCCAAGCTGACCACCGATTTCTGCAACTTTGGCGCCAACGACAACCCCGATTGCGTCAACGGGCTGGCCGCTCCGGCGGGCACCAAGCTGCCGATCCAGCCGCAGTTCAAGGGCAACCTGACCGCGCGGTTCGACTTTACCGTCGCATCGATGAAAAGCTGGTTCCAGATGACGCAGAACTGGCAGACCGGCGCGCGCCAGTATCTGACCAACATTCCCGGTACTTCGACGCCTTATCTGCCCGATACCCAGGGCTTCGGCACGGTCGATCTGTCGCTGGGCGGCAAGCTCGGCGGCTATACGATCGAAGCCTTCGTGCAGAACCTGTTCGATTCGCGCGGGATTCTCAGCGTGAATCCGATCTGCGTGCCGACGATCTGCGGCGCCTATGCGCGCAATTACCCGATCAAGCCGCAGCAGTTCGGCCTGAAACTGAGCGCGCGCTACTGATCAGCCGGGCGCGGGCCGGGGTTACCCGTCCTGCGCCCGGTCATAATCGAGCACCGCCTGCAACAGCACATTGGCGCCGCGCGCGGCCTGGTCGGGCGTGATGTTTTCGGCGATATTGTGGCTGATCCCGCCTTCGCAGGGGATGAAGATCATCCCCGTCGGCGCCACCCGCGCGGTATAGACCGAATCGTGCCCCGCGCCCGAGGTGATCGTGCGGTGGCTGTGGCCAAGCCGGCGGGTTGCCGCGCTGATCGCGGCGATCACCCGATCGTCAAACGCCACCGGCGGCGAAGACCACACCGGGCTCAGCGCGATCGTCGTGCCGGTCTCCGCTTCGATCGGCGCCAGCGCGCTGTGCAAGGCGGCCTCCATCGCATCGAGCCCCGCCACGGTGGGATGGCGCAAGTCGACCGTCATGCGCACCGTGCCCGGCACCGTGTTGCGCGATCCCGGATAGGCCTGGCTGATCCCGATGGTCGACAGCGAAGCGCCGGGATCGGAGCGCCCGATCGCATCGACCGCCAGCGCCAGCCGCGCCGCCCCCTGCAAGGCATCGCGGCGCAACGCCATCGGCGTGGTGCCGGCATGGCAGGTCTGCCCGGTGACGGTCACATCGTACCAGCGGATGCCCTGCACCCCGGTGACAATGCCGATCTCCAGCCCTTCGGCTTCGAGCACCGGGCCCTGTTCGATATGCAGTTCAAAATGCGCCGCCAGCCGCTGTGCGCCGGGTGGCGTGCTGCCGGCAAAGCCCGATTGCGCCACGGCCTCGCCCAGCGTCACCCCGTCGCGATCGACTTGCGCCAGCGCATGTTCAATCGTGAAGGCCCCCGCAAAGACGCCTGAGGCAACCATCGCCGGGGCAAACCGCGCGCCTTCCTCGTTGGTCCAGTCGATCACCGCGATCGGGTGGCGGGTGGTGATCCCGGCATCGTTGAGCGTGCGCACCACTTCGAGCCCGGCGAGCACACCCAGGATGCCGTCAAACCGGCCGCCGGTCGGCTGGGTATCGAGATGGCTGCCGATCGCGATCGGCGGCAGCGCCGGGTCGCTGCCGGCGCGCTGCGCATGGATCGTTGCCAGTTGGTCGGTGGTCACGGTCATCCCCGCCGCCTCGCACGCGGCGACAAACCAGTGGCGCACCGCGATATCGGCCTCGCCCAGCGTCAGCCGGCACATCCCGCGCTCGGTGCCGGGGATCGCGCCGAACGCGGCGCTGTCGCACAGGCTGGCCCACAGCCGATCGGCATTGATGCGCAGATCGGCGTTCATGCCAGCGGCTCGCGGCGCAGCGGCATCGTCATGCAGTGGACGCTGCCGCCGCCGCGCGCAAACATGTCGAGCGGCGGATCGATCACGGTCACCCCGCGCGCGCGCAATTCGGCATTGATCCGCGTGCTGTGCGCCGGGCTGATCACCCGGTCGGCGCCGAGCGCGAGCAGGTTGCAGCTCATCGCCATGACTTCGGGATAGGTCGCGCGCACGATGTCGATACCGTGCGCGGCGAGAAACGCGGCAAAATCTTCGCCCAGCACATCGATGCAGGCCACCGCCAACCGGTCGGTCGCCATGCAGAACAGCACGTCGAGATGGAGGAAATGTTCGGGAAATTCCTCAAGCCGGGTGGTCCAGCCGTGCGCGGCAAACCAGCCGGCAAACTGTTCGGCCCCGGCGCGATTGGTGCGCACCCCGGAATGGCCGATGATCATCAGCCCCGGGCGCACGACATGGATATCGCCGCCTTCAAACACCCCTTCGCTGCCAAACCGCCAGAACCCGTCGGCGGCGAGGTGGAAATCGAGCACTGCGGCATATTCACCGCGCCGCTGCGGCAGCGCCAGTTGCGACAGCACCGGCCCCCACGGCGTGGTCTGGCTCGAATCGCGGGTATAGACCTGATAGGGATGCGCCGGGCTGGGGTTCAGGAAATGCAGCCGCACCCCGGCGCCGGTCAATGCGTCGATCAGCCCGTCCCATTGGCGCAAGAGTTCGGCGCGGTTGAACTGCGCCGATGATGCCAGCGTCGAGACGGCCACCGCATTGGTTTCCAGCCAGCGGTAATGATCGGGCGGGCACAACAGCACATCGGTGAGCACCCCGGTTTCCGAATCGACTGTCCAGCGCATTGCATTTCCCCGGCGGTGCCTGTTTGGGCTGCGGTCTATATCGGGCAATGCGCTGCGATCACAAGCGCGGTCTGGGGAACCTTCAGGCCATGGTGTGCCCGATGACTCGCGCAGCGAACGGCCAAAAGCGGCCTCCCCCTCAGGGCTTGCGGCTTCACACAATCAGCCAAGTATCTGATCTATAAAAGATCGGTTCGTCCTGAGCCTGTCGAAGGACGCGCGCCAAGGCCCGCCCCACGCGCTAAAAAAAGCGCCCGGCCACAAGGCAGCGCGCGTCCTTCGACGGGCTCAGGACGAACCGGATTTGGTTTTTTGGGTGTTCCTGAACCCCTTTTGTGAATGCCGTAGCCATTCAGGGGCGGGGCTTAAGGCGCCGCACCAGTCAAACTGTTCGCCACCCAAGCCAACAGGGCGTCAAATCCCATTGACCAGCGCTTGCCTAACCACCCTCGCGGATCAGCACGGCGCCCCAGGGCGGCAGGTGGCGGGCATCGGCGCCATTCACTGCGGCGATCACTTCGCCGGTGGGGCCGTGCAGCACGTGCGCGGTGGGGCCGATGTTGAACGCGCAATGGATCACCTGCCGGCCCAGCCGGCGGGCAAACTGCAGCACGTCGCCATGCGCGCTGATCGCCTCGATCGCGCCGATGCGCAGCGCCGGCTGGGTGCGGCGCAGCGCCAGCATCGCGCGGGTATGCGCCAGCAGCGCGGCGGGATCGCTGTCCTGCACGTCCACCGCGCGGGCGATATTGGCAGGCGACAGCGGCAGCCACGGTTCGCCGCTGGTAAACCCGCCATGCGGCGCGTGGGCCTGCCACGGCATCGGCGTGCGCACCCCGTCGCGGCTGAGCGTCAGCGGCCAGTTGGCGATCGCTTCGGGGTCCTTGAGCAGGTGGAACGGGATATCGTCCTGCAACAGCCCGAGTTCCTGCCCCTGATAGAGAAACACATTGCCGCGCATCGCGCTCAGCAGCATCATCGCCATGCGCGCAAACGCCGGGCGCTGGTCGGCCGGCGCCCAGCGCGACAGGCAGCGCGGGGCATCGTGGTTTTCAAACGCCCAGCTCGGCCAGCCTTCGGTCAGGCCGTCGCTGCCGGGCAGATCGGGCCAGTCGCGCATCACTTTGGCGACCAGTTCGGCGGTCAATTGCGGGGCATAGAGAAAATCAAAGCCATAGGCGCTCGACAGCCGGTGTTCGCCGGCAGTGTAGGCCTTCATCAACGGCATCGCCCCGTCGCCGCCGACTTCGGCGACGGTAAAGATCGCGCCATAATCGGCGCAGACCCCGGCGATCCGCTCGATCAGCGCGACGACATCGGGGTGGTTCTGGCTGTGGCGCTTTTCCTGGAAATCATAGCTGCGCGTGCGCGGGCGATCATCGCCGACCGGCGGATTGTCGGTCAGCGCCGGGTCAAACATCGCGTGGTTGAGCGCATCAAAGCGGAACCCGTCGACCCCGCGATCGAGCCAGAAGCGGGTGATCGCCAGCAATTCGTCCTGCACTTGCGGCAGGCGCACGTTCAACTGCGGCTGTTCCTTGAGGAACTGGTGATAATAATACTGCTGGCGCCGCGCATCCCAGGTCCACGCCGGGCCGCCGAAGACCGATTGCCAGTTGTTGGGCGGGGTGCCGTCGGGATTGGCATCGACCCACACGTACCAATCGGCATGGTCGGCATCGCGCGCGCTGCGGCTGTCCACAAACCACGGATGGCGGTCCGAGGTATGCGCAAACACCAGGTCGATGGTGACTTTCAGCCCGAGTTCGTGCGCGCGCGCGATCAGCGCATCAAAATCGGCGAGCGTGCCAAATGTCGGATCGACATCGCGATAATCGGCAACGTCATAGCCGTAATCGGCCATCGGGCTGGTAAAGAACGGCGAGATCCAGATCGCATCGACCCCCAGCCGGGCGACATGATCAAGATGCGCGGTAATCCCGGGCAGATCGCCGATGCCATCGCCATTGCTGTCGGCAAAGCTGCGCGGATAGATCTGGTAAATCGTCGCGCCGCGCCACCACTGCGCGTCGTGTTCGGCCTCGGTCAGCGGCATCGAGCGGGTCGCGTTCATCGCCGCGCCTCGCACACGGCATAGCCGAACGCCGGCAGCGTCAGCCGGATCGACCCCGGCGCGCTGGCCGCCTGCGGACAATCCCCGATCAACGACTGAAACTGCAATGATGTCACCCTGGTTTCGATCTGTGCCGTCAGCGGCGTGGCGGCGGTATTGAACGCGATCACTACTTCATGTCCATCCACCGGGTCGATGCGTGATACCGCGAACAGCCCCGGCTGCGTGCTGCGCGCGCGCACGATCTGATCGCCCTGGCGCAGCGCCGGTGTGGCGGTGCGCACGCGCGCCAGTTCCGCGATCGCGACAAACAGCGGGTGGTCGGTGCCGAAATGCGGCGTCGCGGTGGTGGTGGCGGTGCCGATCAGCACTTCTGCATTGTATGCGGGTACGCGCGATCCGAACTGGTCTTCGCGCGCGGCCTGATCGCCGCCGCCCGAGGGAAAGCCCTGTTCATCGCCGGCATAGACCGCCGGCACCCCACGCAGGGTAAACAGCATGGCATGCGCCAGCCGGACACGGGCGAGCACTTCCGCATCGCCCGCCGCCGGCAGCGCGCGGCGCACGAACCAGCCGATCCGGCCATTGTCGTGGTTCGACACGAAGGTCACCTGATCACGCGCGGCCGCAGTGCCGCCGGCATAGAGCGTATCGCTGGCAAACAGCGCCTCAAGCCGGTCGGTGCCGGTGCGCCCGCTGACGGCGTCGATCACCGTCCAGTCCACGGCAAAATCGAGCGTGGCGGGAAAATCGGCAGTATGCGTCCATTGCGCCTGCACTGCGGCATTGTCGGCGCCGCCCGACACTTCGCCGAAAATGGCAAAGTGCGGCAGGCCCTGTTCGGCGGCAACCTGGCGGATCGCCGGGATGAAACTGCGCCAGAACGCGGCATCGACATGTTTGGCGGTATCGATGCGGAACCCGTCAACATGAAACCGCCGGATCCAGTCGGCATAGATATCGATCATCCCCCGGATCACGCGGGGGTGTTCGGTCATCAGATCATCAAGCCCGGAAAAATCGCCCATCGTGGCGCTTTCGCCGACAAAGGTGGAATTGCCCCGGTTGTGATAGAACAGCGGATCATTCAGCCATCCGGGCACTTTGACATGCGCATCGGCGGCATCGACCAGCGGAGTATAGGCAAAATCGGGGCGCACCAGATGCGCGAAATTGGCCTCGGTCCCGACATCATCGCCGGCAAACCCGGGATTGATCGGCGCGCCATCGACGCCCAGATGGCGCTGATAGGGATAGTCCGCGCGTGAACGATAGGGGCATTCTGCGCTGCCGCATTCGCGGTAATGGATCACGTCGGCGGTGTGATTGACGACGATATCCATATAGATTTTCAGCCCCAGCGCATGCGCGCGCTCGACCAGCCGGGCAAAATCGGCATCGCTGCCGAAATGCGGGTCGACATGGGTGAAATCGGTGATCCAATAGCCGTGGTACCCGGCGCTTTCCTGCCCGGACGCGCCCTGTACCGGGCGGTTTTTCATCACCGGGCCGACCCAGATCGCAGTGGCGCCCAATGCCTTGATATAGTCGAGCCGGCGGATCACCCCGGCCAGATCGCCGCCGTGGTAGAACCCGGTGCTGGTCGGATCATAGCCGGTGTGCAGCCGGTCGCCCGACAGGCCGCCGGTATCATTGGCAGGATCGCCATTGTCAAAGCGGTCGGGCAGCAGAAAATAGATCACTTCATCGGCGGCCGGGCGCGCGGCAACCGCCGGGGCCGGGGCAGGGGCGGCCAGCGCCGGCGCCGCCAGACCCAGCGCGATCAGCGCGACGGCCTCGCGCAACAGATGCCTTTTCCAACGCCGATGCCGCCGTGCGGCACGCGTCGCAGCGATTGACGGCACGACTTCCCCCTGTGTTTGATCCGCCTTGTGCCACCGTCGCGCCGCAATGCTTAGTTGAATACGTATACCCGCCGGGCGCGCGATCGCGGCCTGCCCGTGCGCGCCGATTGCCAAGCGGCGGGTGCAGCAATAGGGTCGGCAACCATGCAACATGGTGAACACGCGCTTCGCAAGATCGTCATCGTCGGCGGCGGTTCGGCCGGGTGGATGTGCGCGGCCGCGTTGGCCCAGGCCACCGCCGGGGCAGTGCCGATCACGCTGATCGAATCCGATGCCATCGGTACTGTTGGGGTGGGCGAGGCGACGATCCCGCCGATCCATTCGTTCAACGCGCGGCTGGGCATCAGCGAGGCCGATTTCCTGCGCGCAACCAAGGGCAGCTTCAAACTCGGCATCGAATTTGTCGGCTGGGGCACGCCGCAATCGCGCTATTTTCATCCGTTTGGCAGCTATGGCGCCGATTTTGACCGGGTATCGCTGCACCATTGGTGGCTGCGCGAAAGGCAGCGCGGCGATGCGACCCCGATCGATGACTATGCGATGTGCTGGGCCCTGGCGCGCGACAACCGGTTTGGCCATCCGCTCGACAATCCGCGCGATGTGCGATCGACTCACGGCTATGCCTATCATTTCGATGCCGGGCTCTATGCGCGGTTTTTGCGCGACTATGCCGAGGCGCGCGGGGTGCGGCGCGAGGAAGGGCGCATTTCATCGGTCGCGCGCGATGGCGCAAGCGGGCTGCTCACTTCGGTCACGCTCGACGATGGCCGGGTCATTCAGGGCGATTTTTTCGTCGATTGTTCGGGGTTTGCGGGGCTGCTGATCGAACAGCACCTGCATACCGGGTTTGACGACTGGACGCATTGGCTGCCGTGCGATCGCGCGGTGGCGATGCCCAGCGCCAATACCGGGCCGATCACCCCCTATACTCGCTCCACCGCGCAGGCGGCGGGCTGGCAATGGCGCATCCCGTTGCAGCACCGCCAGGGCAATGGTCATGTCTATTGTTCGGCGCAGATGTCCGATGATCAGGCGATCGAGGTGTTGCGCGCGCATGTCGACGGGCCGGTGCTGGGCGATCCGCGCCTGATCCGGTTTCAGACCGGGCGCCGTCGCCAGGCCTGGGTCGGCAATTGCGTGGCGATCGGGCTGTCATCGGGCTTTCTCGAACCGCTCGAATCGACCAGCCTGCATCTGATCCAAAGCGGGATCGAACGGCTGCTGCTGCTGCTGCCCGACCGGCGCCACGATCCGCTCAATGCCGAAGAATACAACCGCGCCTCGGCCGCCGAATACGAACGCATCCGCGATTTCATCATTCTGCACTATCACGCGCAGACCCGGCCCGAACCGTTCTGGCAGGCCTGCGCCGCCGCACCGCTGCCCGACGAGCTGGCCTACAAGATCAAGCACTGGATGAACGCGGCGCGGCTGGTTTCGCCGCAGGATGAACTGTTCAAGAACCCCAGCTGGCTGGCGGTCTATCTCGGGCAGGGGATGGTGCCGCACGGCTATGACGCGATGGCCGATCTGCGCGCCGACCATGTCGATGCCGCCGGCCACTTGCGCAATCTGCGCGACATGATGCGTGCGGCGGCCGCGACGTTCCCCACGCATGATGCCATGCTGGCGCAAATCGCCGGGCCGGTGGCCGCCTGATGACCGCGCCGGTGGTGCGCATCGAGCGGATCGGGCACGAGCAGCAGCCGGTGATCGTGATCGACAATTTCGTGCCCGATCCCGATGCGCTGCGCCGCCGCGCGGAGGCGCAGGATTTTCGCCCGATGGGCCCGCATTACCCCGGCTTGCGCGCCGAAGTGGCGCCGGCCGATGTCGCCGCATTCCTGCTGCCGGTGCTCGATCTGGTGGTCGATACCTTCGATCTGGTCGGCCCGCCGGGGGTGATTTCGGCGGGCTATTCGATCGTCACCACCCCGCCGGCGGCGCTGACCCCGATCCAGCGCATCCCGCATATCGACGGGCTTGAGGCCGAACGCATCGCGCTGCTGCATTTCCTCGGCGGGGCAAAGCAGGGCGGCACCGCGTTCTGGCGCCACCGCAGCACCGGGTTTGAAACGATCGATGCGGCGCGGCATGGCGCTTATGATGCCGCGCTGCGCCGCGATGTTGCGCAGCATGGACTGCCGGCGGCCGATTACATTTCCGGCGATACCCCGCTCTATCAATGCATCGCGCGGCTGGCGGCGGCGCCCAATCGTGCGCTGATCTATCGCAGCCACGCGCTGCATTGCGCCGATCTGCCGCGCGATCTCGACTTTACCCCCGATCCGCGCCGCGCCCGGCTGACCGTCAACACGTTCCTGATGGGGCCGCCGCGCAATAGCGGGCAATGAAGGCGGCATGGTCGGGCATCGTGCCGACCAGCTTGTCCGCCGCCTGGTGCCACAGCGTCAGCAATTCATTCAGTTCAGCCGGCGCCGGATCATCGGCGAGCGGGTGATAGCCGCGCGGGATCAGCCCCTGGCCGACCATCACCTGCAACCAGCCGGCTTCGGAAAACAGTTCCTCGTTGAAGCGGACGATGCGGCCATTGGCGGCAAACAGCTCGATCTTTTCGCGCAAGCTGTCGGGCACCGCCATCGCGGCGCATTGCCGCCAGAACGGTTCGTCGCGGTGATTGACGTGGTAATGCAGGATCAGGAAATCGCGCACGCGTTCCCATTCAAACCCGGTCTGGGCATTGAACGCGGCGACATCCGCCGGGTCGATCGCCGCGCCGGGCAGAAACCGCACCAGCCGTTCGACCGCCGATTGCACGAGGTGGATGCTGGTCGATTCAAGCGGTTCCATGAACCCCGCCGCCAGCCCCAGCGCGACCACATTGTGCGCCCAGAATGCCTTGCGCCGTCCGGTGGTAAACCGGATCGGGCGCGGATCGGCGAGCGGCCGGCCGTCAAGATTGGCGAGCAAAGTATCTGCCGCCTGATCGTCGGAGATCATCGCCGAACAATAGACATGGCCATTGCCGATGCGGTGCTGCAACGGGATGCGCCATTGCCAGCCGGTGCTGCGCGCGGTGGCGCGGGTATAGGGCAACAATGCCGGGGCATTGCTGCACGGCACCGCCAGCGCGCGGTCGCACGGCAGCCAGTGCTGCCACGATTCAAACCCGACCCCCAGCGTTTCGCCCAGCAGCAGGCTGCGAAACCCCGAACAATCGACAAACAGATCACCGGCGATGCGGCGCCCGTCGGCGAGCACCAGTTCCGCCACATCGCCGCTTTCGGCGTGCCGCGTCGCCCCGGCAATGCGGCCCTCGATCCGGGCTGCCCCGCGCGCCTCGGCGACCTGGCGCAGGAACCGGGCATAGAGATGGGCATCGAGGTGAAAGGCATGGACCAGCCCGCCCAGCATCGGTGATTTGGCGAGGTCGGCACGGGCAAAGCGGTTGGCATAGGCGGCCATCGCATTCAGGCAATAGGCATCGAGCGGGGCGGCGTTGCCCGCCTGCCGGCTGCGCAGCCAGAAATGGTGAAACGGCACCTGGCCCATCTGCCGCCCGGTCGGACCAAAGGCGTGGATATAGCGGCTGTCGGGGGTATCCCAGCCGACAAATTCGATCCCCAGCTTGAACGTCGCCTGCGTCGCGCGGACAAAGGCATATTCGTCGATGCCCAGCACCGCGTTGAGCAACTGGATCTGCGGAATGGTCGCTTCGCCCACGCCGACGGTGCCGATCTCTTCGGATTCGACCAGCGTGATCGTGTAATGCTGCGGCTTGATCAGCCGCGCGAGCACCGCGGCGGTGATCCATCCGGCGGTACCCCCGCCAACGACGACAAGGCGACGCGGACTGTTCATTGTGCAACCATAGTCTTGTTCGTCAAAAGAAAAAGGCGGCGCACAGGGCAAACCTGCACGCCGCCTTTCACGAGGGAGCCGGTGATCAGAACTTGAACGTGGCGCCCAACCGGTACTGCGCGCCATACTGGCTGCGGATGTTGACCTGGTTGGGGTCGTTGTTCACGTAACTGACGGTCTTGGCATTGGTCAGGTTGTGACCTTGCAGATAGATCGACAGGCCGTTGAGCGGACCCGACTTGAAGTCATAGCCGATCTGCGCGTCGAGCGTGGTCTGCGCCTTGGTTTCGTTCGAGGTCAGCTGCGCGCTGTAGAGGTAGTAATCCCCCAAATAGCCGCTGCGATAGTTGAACGACAGGCGGCTGTTGAAGCCCCAGCGTTCAAACCATGCCACCGCCTGGAACACGTTCTTCGACAGACCCGGCAGGGTGATCGTGGTGCCGGTATCGGGGAACGCCAGCGAGCTTTCCGAATAGGCATAGTTGCCGCTGACGCCCAGGCCCTGCAATTCGGGAACCAGCACGCCGATCGGCAGCACGCCCGAAATGTCGAACCCGTCCACATGGCCGTGGCCGATGTTGTTCGGCGCGTTCGACCAACCCTGATCGGTAAAGCTGCCCTTGGCCAGCAGGCCCAGCGAGTCCGACGCGTCGTAGGCGCTGAAATTGGCCGGAACCAGCACGTTTTCACCGACATAGTTGGTGATGTGCTTGTAGAAGCCGTGGATCGCGATCTTGCCCTGGTCGTGCGCGAAGTAATATTCCAGCGACGCATCGACATTGGCCGACAGATAGGGCCGCAGGAACGGGTTGCCGCCGTTGCCGCTGAAGATCGGGATCTTGCCGTTGACCTGCGGTTGCGACACCAGCCCGACGTTGTTGTTGACGTAGCTGACGGTGTACGACGCGTTTTCGTCGGCCATCTTGGCGCGCGCCATGGTCTGGCTGGCGCCCAGCTTGATGAACGTGTCCTTGGTCAGCTCGATGCTCGCGCTCGCGCTGGGCAGGAAGTAGTTGTAGCTGACGGTGTCGTATTCGTTGGTGTAGCTGGCCGGATTGTTCGACGAGAAACCGGTCGACGACTGCTCGGTATGCACCAGTTGACCGCCGAGGTTGCCCTTGATCGCGACATCGCCGGCGGTGGCGTCAAAGTTCAACTGCACGAAACCGGTCAGGATGCGTTCGTGCACCACCCAGTCGCGGGTCACATCGTTGGTCAGCGACTGCGGCGCGACGCGCAGCAGGCCCTGCGCCGCCAGCGGGTCAACCGCGATGATGTTGGTGCCGGTCACGCCATAGGGCGACACCGAACCTTTGACGATCGACGAAGGAATGGCAACGCTGGTCACTTGCGCATTGTCAGCGCCGCACCCGGCCACCGAAGCCACCGTGTTGGGCAGACAGATGAAATAGCCCGAATAGCCCGAAGCCTTGTTTTCATCGTTGTAGAACGCGCCCACTTCCCAGCTTTTCAACACGTTCGAATGGACCTGGCCCTGCAATTCGGCGCGCAGCCCTTTGACCGAGTCCGACACGTCGGGGACGTTGTTGAACCCGACCTGGTTCCACCCTTGCGGGTCGGTCAGCGAAACCTGGGTCGGATCGGCAAAGTTGACGCCCGAAATCGCCACCGAATAGCTGCCGTCGGCCTGGCGGGTAATGTTCGCCACCGCCGGCGTGCCATTGCCGTTGTTGGCAGTGCCGCCGTAGATTTCGTAGGTATTGTCATGGCGATGGGCATGGCTGACATTGCCATCAAGCGTGAACTTGATGTCGTCGGTCACAGCATACTTGATGTTGAACCCGCCGCCATAGGTATCGGCGTCAGAGGTGTTGTAGTCGTTGCGCAGCACCGGGAACGTGTTCCAGGTCGCCGAGGTGACATAGCCGTTGGTCGCCGTGATGTTGGTCGCCTTGTCATTCGACCAGCCATAGGGGATCGGCATTTCCCAGCCGCGCGCATATTCGCGGATCTTTGACTGGGTGTAGAAGCCGTCAACCGACATTTCGAACTTGTTGTTCGGCTTGTAGACCAGGTGGCCGAACGCGGTCTGGCGATAGAGCGTGTTCGACCGCGCATAGTTTTGCAGGTCAGTCGGGGTGATCGCGCCCAGCGTGCCGCTGGCGATCGCGCCGGCCGGGACATTGCCCGCCACGCCGACGGTGCCATAGTTGCCCTGCGGACCGCCGGTGTTGAAGCTTTGGTTCTGCTGCGGGTCCATGATCGCCGAAATACCCAGCGACAGCCCGATGGTATCATCGGCAAAGCGGTTCACATAGATCGCGGTCGCCTTATAGCCCTTGTTGGTGCTTTCGGGGTTCAGCTTGCCATACTGGCCGAGCGAACCTTCGACGTTGAGCGAGATGGTCTTTTTGTGGGTCAGCGGGTCATAGGTCTTGAGATCGACCGTGCCGGCCAGGCCATAGCCATAGACATCGGCGCTGGGGGTCTTGTTGACATCGATCTTTTCGAACAGGTCGCCCGGGAACAGGCTGAAATCAAACCGGCGGTTGTCGTCGGTCGACGCCAGCACGCGGCCATTGAGCGTCGCGGTGATGAAGTCGGGACCAAACCCGTTGATCGCCAGATAGGCGGCGCGGCCGGATTCTTCCTGCACGGCAAGGCCCGGCAGGCGCGACAGCGCGTCGGCGATCGACACGTCGGGCAGCTTGCCGATGTCTTCGGCCGAAATCGATTCAACGATTTCCACCGACAGCTTCTTTTCCTTGATCGCGTTCTGGATCGACCGGCCATAGCCGCTGACGACGATTTCCGCCGGTGCATCGGCCTTGGCATCGGGCGCGCTGGCCGGCGCGGTCTGCGCCATGGCCGGGGTCACACCGGTGATCGCGGCAACCGCCGCGCTGGTCTTCAAGATTTGCTTGAGCAATGCCGTCGAGCCGCGGCTCTGGTGCAGCTTGGTCATGGTAACCCTCCCCTAAACCGGTGCGATGGACGCATCTCGGTTGTCGTTCACACACAAACATGCCGGCCGGATCGCGGCGCCCCCGTGGCGCGAACGGGGCGCAGCACGTGCCTGCCCCAGCCATCTGGTCCGATAGTGCCGATGTGCCCCATTGTACGGCGGCTTGGGAAGCAACCGACATACGTATGTCAGAGTTTATGTATGCATGAGCGGTGGACGGTGCCCGTCCGGCCCCTTTTCAAACCGCGCCACGACCTGCTAGTTATGCATGCATAAATGATAAGCAGTGGGGATTGGTGGCCGTCATGAGCATGAGCTTCAAGCCGACATCGTTTGACATCGCCCAGCGCGCCGGGGTGTCGCAGCCGACCGTATCGCGCGCGCTGCGCGGGCATCCTTCGGTCAGCGAGGCGACCCGGTTGCGGATCGAGGCGATTGCCGCGCAATTGAACTATGCGGTCGATCGCAATGCCTCGCGCTTGCGGTCACGCACCACCAACACGCTGGCGCTGCTGTTCTTTGAAGACCCGACCCCCGATGAATCGCACATCAATCCGTTTTTCCTGGCGATGCTCGGCTCGATCGCGCGCACATGTGCGCAGCATGGCTATGACCTGCTCACCTCGTTCCAGCAGTTTTCGCGCAATCTCCATGTCGACTATGAGTATAGCCGCAAGGCCGACGGGATCATGCTGCTGGGCTATGGCGATTATGAAACCTATCGCGAACGGCTGGCGCAGTTGGAGGACGAAGGCACCCGCTTTGTCCGCTGGGGTTCGGTCACCGCCGATGCGCCGGGCACCACCATCGGCTGCGACAACCGGCTGGGCGGGCGGCTGGCGGCGGCGCACCTGATCGCGCAAGGCTATCGCCGCATCGCCTTTCTGGGCGAGGCATCGAGCCATGCCCCCGAAATCGAGGACCGCTATCGCGGCGCCTGCGATGCGATGATCGAGGCGGGGATCACCCCCGATCCCGATCTGGTGATCAGCGCGGTGACCACCGACGCCGCCGGCCATGATGCTGCGCGCACGCTGCTGGCCAATGGCAAGAGGTTCGATGCGGTCTTTGCCGCCTGCGACTTGATCGCGATCGGCGCGATGCGCGCGTTTGAAGATGCCGGCATGCAGATCCCGCGCGACATCGGGCTGGTCGGGTTTGACGATATCCCGCTCGCCGGGTTCACCCATCCGCCGCTGACCACCGTGGCGCAGGATGCCACCCGCGCCGGCGCGCTGCTGGTCGAGGCGCTGATCGCGCAGATCAAGGGGCAGGACTTTGCCAATGCGGTATTGGCGCCGCGCCTGATCGTGCGCCAGTCATCGATCCGCGCATGACGGCATTCGTATGTCGCGCGATTGCCGGGGCGGGGATGGGGGCTTAGGGTTGGCCGGAAAGGGCCAGTACTGCAACCCCCACCCTTTCCCACCCCGGTTCGTCCTGAGCTTGTCGAAGGACGCGCGCAAACGGTTGAGTTGTAGTGGGTTTTGATCGCGTGGGGCGGGCCTTGGCGCGCGTCCTTCGACAAGCTCAGGACGAACCGGGGGTGGGGTAAGGGGCGCAGGTGTGAACCGGCCTTGAATTCATTGCCCAGCGGGCGGGTACAAACAACAGGCCGGCTGCCGCGTCAGTCGCCCAGGGGGAGAGCATCATGAACAAGCCGCGCCGGTCGTTTTTCGACTTGTGCCGGATCAGCGTCGGCTTTTTCGGCATCCAGATCGGGTTTGCCCTGCAAAATGCCAATATGAGCCGGGTGTTCCAGTCGCTGGGCAGCGATGTTGACAGCCTGCCGGCGCTGTGGGTGGCGGCGCCGCTGACCGGATTGCTGGTGCAGCCGGTGATCGGGCACTTGTCCGATCGCACCTGGCTGGGCCGGCTGGGGCGGCGGCGGCCCTATTTCCTGACCGGAGCGGTGCTCGCCGCGCTGGCGCTGGTGGCGATGCCGATGGCGCAGGGGCTGCTGGCGGCGGCGCTGCTGCTGTGGCTGCTCGATGCCAGCATCAATGTCGCGATGGAACCGTTCCGCGCCTTTGTCGGCGACAGTCTCGATCGTTCGCAGCATGCTGCCGGCTATGCGGTGCAGACCGCGTTCATCGGCGCGGGCGCGGTGGTCGGGTCGATCTTTCCCTTCGTGCTGGCGCATTTCGGCGTCGCCAATACCGCCGCGGCGGGGGCGATCCCGGCCACCGTGCGGATCAGTTTCGAGGCCGGCGCGGCGGCGCTGGTGATCGCGGTGCTGGCCACGGTGATCGGCAATCGCGAATATTCGCCCACCGAGATGGCCGGCTTTGGCGAAAGCCACGAACCGGAAGCGGCGGAGCCGGACCTGATCGCGCGCGGCTGGTCGCCCAGCCTGATCTGGCTGATCGCCGGGATTGCGGTGTGCAGCATGGTCGCGCCGCTCGGTTTGCAGAAAGAGGTCTATCTGCTCGGCGGCCTGCTCGCCGGCTATGGCGTGCTGTCGCTGGTGGCCTGGGCGCTGGCGCGCGCCGGCCGGGGGCAGACCATGCTGGCCAGCATCGTCGGCGATTTTGCCGGGATGCCGCCATTGATGAAGCGGCTGGCGCTGGTGCAGTTTTTCAGCTGGTCGGCGCTGTTCGTAATGTGGATCTATACCACCCCGGTGGTGGCGCAGCGGTTCTATGCCACCACCGACAGCGCCAGTGCGGCCTATCAGGCGGCGGCCAACTGGGTCGGCGTGCTGTTTACCTGCTACAACGCGGTGGCGGCGCTGTTTTCGCTGACCGCATTGCCGTGGCTGGCACGGCGGCTGGGCAATACCCGCGCGCATGCGCTGTGCCTGATCGCCGGGGCGCTGGGGCTGGGCAGTTTCATGGTGCTGCATGATCCGACTGCGCTGGTGGTCGGCGAGGTGGGGGTGGGCATGGCCTGGGCCTCGATCCTCGGCATGCCCTATACCATTCTTGCCTCGAACCTGCCGCAGGCAAAGCTGGGCGTCTATATGGGGCTGTTCAATATTTTCGTGGTGGTGCCGCAATTGCTGGTGGCGACGGTGATGGGATCAGTCATGCACCTGCTGTTTCCGGGCCAGCCGGTGTGGACGATGGCGTTTGGCGCCGGCGCGCTGGTGATCGCGGCCTGGGCGGCGATCAGGCTGGACGCCGGCTGATCAGCGCGCTGCGGGTGCACGACAGCACTTCCTGCCCGCGCTGGTTGGTCAGCCAATGGCGAAAGGTCACCAGCCCGGCGCCGGGGCGCGACCGGCTGGGGCGGGTTTCGATCACTTCGCTGTGACAGGTCAGCGTGTCGCCGATAAAGGTCGGGTGCGGGGTGACCACTTTGTCGAACCCCAGATTGGCGACCAGCGTGCCCACCGTGGTATCGCCGACCGACAATCCAATGCACAGCGCAAAGGTGAAGGTCGAATTGACCAGGATCTGGCCGAATTCGCTGGCGCGCGCGGTTTCGGCATCCAGATGCAGCGGCTGCAGATTGTGCGTCATCGCCGAAAACAGCAGGTTGTCGGTTTCGGTGACGGTGCGGCCGGGCTGATGCGTCAGCCGGGTGCCGATGTCCCATTCTTCAAACCAGCGCCCGGCCATCATCCGTTCTCCTGTTCGATGCGGATCAGCAGCGCATCGGGGCCGACCTGCTGCCCCGCGCTGACCGGCAATTCGGCAACCACCCCGTCGAACGGGCTGGTGATCGCCTGTTCCATCTTCATCGCTTCGAGCGTGAGCATGACCTGCCCGCGCGCCACCTGATCGCCCGGCGCGACCATCACCGCCGTGACCAGCCCGGGCATCGGCGCGTGGATCGTGCCGCTGCCGGCATCGGCATCGCCCGCAGCCGGGCGCCAGCGGCGGATCAGCCAGCTCGCGCCGGCCTGGCTGGCGATCACCCCGCCCGGAACCCTTGCAATGGCCGCCGGGGCCGGGGCAGGGGTGGCGGCATGGACGGTTTCGCCGTCATCGAGCCGCACCACGACCGGGGCCGGCGGGGCATTGAGCCGCCAGCCGGCATGCGCGGGCAGCGGGCCAAGCAGTTCGGCCGCCGCTGCCCCCAGCAAGGCCGCATCGGGCACCGGGCGCGCCGCCCAGGCCTCGCCGCGCCGGCCGACCAGCCCGGTATCGAGCCGCGCCGCGATCACATCGTCATCGGCCAGCGCGCGCGCGACGAAATGGGCATTGGTGCGCACCGGCCATGATTCCACCGCGCCCGCCATCTGCGTGAGCCCGGCCAGCGCCGCCTCGCGCGCCGGGGCATGGTGGATCAGCTTGGCCAGCATCGGATCGTACCACGGGCTGACCAGATCGCCCTGATCGACCCCGCTGTCGGCGCGGCCGCCGGCGGGCAGGCGCCAATGCGTCAGCGGCCCGATGCTCGGCAGGAACCCGGCGGCGGGGTCTTCGGCATAGATCCGCGCTTCGACCGCGTGGCCGGTCATGGTGATCGCGTCCTGGCTGAGCGGCAGCGGTTCGCCCGATGCCACGCGCAATTGCCATTCGACCAGATCGATCCCGGTAATCGCCTCGGTCACCGGGTGTTCGACTTGCAGCCGGGTGTTCATTTCCATGAACCAGATGCGATCGGCGGCGAGCGCGCCCGACCCGTCGGCGATGAATTCGATCGTGCCGGCGCCGCGATAGTTGACCGCGCGCGCCGCGCGCACCGCCGCCGCGCACAAGGCGGCGCGGGTCTCGGCGTCCATGCCGGGGGCGGGGGCTTCCTCGATCACTTTCTGATGGCGGCGCTGCAACGAACAGTCGCGTTCGAACAAGTGCACGACATTGCCGTGGGCATCGCCAAACACCTGGACCTCGATATGGCGCGGGCTGGCGATGTATTTTTCGATCAGCACATGGTCATTGCCGAACGAGGCCGCTGCCTCGCGCCGGCAACTCGCCAGCGCCTCGGCAAACTGGTCGGCGCGCTCAACCAGCCGCATGCCTTTGCCGCCGCCGCCCGCGACCGCCTTGATCAGCACCGGCCAGCCGATCCGCGCCGCCTGTTCGGCAAGATGCGCGGCGTCCTGATTGTCCCCCAGATAGCCGGGGGTGACCGGCACCCCGGCTTCGGCCATCAGCCGCTTGGCGGCATCTTTCAGGCCCATCGCGGTAATGCTGGCGGGATCGGGGCCGACCCAGATCAGCCCGGCATCGAGCACGCTTTGCGCAAAGGCGGCGTTTTCGGACAGGAAGCCATAGCCGGGGTGGATCGCCTGCGCCCCGCTGGCGCGCGCGGCGGCGATGATCCGCGCTCCGTCGAGATAGGATTCGCGCGATGGCGCCGGGCCGATCGCCATGGCCATATCGGCCAGCCGGACATGGCGCGCGCCGGCATCGGCCTCGGAATGGACCGCGATGGTGCGGATGCCGAGGCGCCGCGCGGTGCGGATCACCCGGCAGGCAATTTCGCTGCGGTTGGCGATCAGCAGGGATTCGATCATCACCACCCCGTCACATCCGGAACACGCCAAACCGTGCCGCATCGGCAAACGGTGCATTCAGTACCGCATCGAGCGCCAGCGCGATCACTTCGCGCGTTTGCGCCGGGTCGATGATCCCGTCATCCCACAGCCGCGCGCTGGCAAACCACGGGTTGCCCTCGGCCTCGAACTGCGCGCGGATCGGCGCCTTGAACGCCTCTGCCTCGTCCGCGCTCCAGCGCGCGGCATCGCGGTGGACGGTCGCGAGCACGCTGGCAGCCTGTTCGCCGCCCATCACCGAAATCCGCGCATTGGGCCAGCTGAACAGAAAGCGCGGGTCATAGGCGCGCCCGGCCATGCCGTAATTGCCCGCGCCGAATGATCCGCCGACCAGCACGGTGATCTTGGGCACATTGGCGGTGGCCACCGCCGTAACCAGCTTCGCGCCGTGGCGGGCGATCCCTTCGGCCTCATACCGTCCGCCGACCATGAACCCGGTGATGTTCTGCAAAAACAGCAGCGGCACGCGGCGCTGGCAGGCCAGTTCGATGAAATGCGCGCCCTTGATCGCGCTTTCGGAAAACAGCACGCCGTTGTTGGCAAGGATCGCCACCGGCTTGCCATCGATATGGGCAAACCCGGTGACCAGCGTGGTGCCGTAGAGCGGCTTGAATTCATGAAATTCGCTGCCGTCGACCAGCCGGGCGATGATCGCGTGGGCATCCATCGCCCCGCGCGTATCGGGCGGGATCAGCGCATAGAGATCTTCCGCCGGATAGCGCGGCGCGGCCGGTTCGCGCCGGTTGACCGTGGCCGGGCCGGGCGGCGGCAGCGTCGCGACAATATCGCGCAGGATCATCAGCGCATGGTCATCATCGGCAGCCAGATGATCGGCCACCCCCGAGGTGCGCGCGTGGAGATCGCCGCCGCCGAGATCCTCGGCGCTGATATCTTCTCCGGTGGCGGCCTTGACCAGCGGCGGCCCGGCCAGAAAGATCGTGCCCTGATGGCGCACGATCACCGTTTCATCGCTCATCGCCGGGACATAGGCGCCACCGGCGGTGCAACTGCCCATCACGCAGGCGATCTGCGCGATGCCTGCCGCCGACATTTGCGCCTGGTTGAAGAAAATCCGCCCGAAATGATCGCGGTCGGGAAAGACGTCGGCCTGATGCGGCAGATTGGCGCCGCCTGAATCGACCAGATAGAGGCAGGGCAGGCGGTTTTCGAGCGCGATCGCCTGCGCGCGCAGATGCTTCTTGACCGTCATCGGGTAATAGGTGCCGCCTTTGACGGTGGCATCGTTGGCAACGATCATCACCTGCCGCCCCGATACCCGGCCGATGCCGCAGATCAGTCCGGCTCCGGGCACTTCGTCGTCATACATCCCCCAGGCGGCGGCCTGGCCCAGTTCGAGCAGCGGCGATCCCGGATCGAGCAGGCGCTCGACGCGTTCGCGCGGCAGCAGTTTGCCGCGCGCGACATGCTTTTCGCGCGCGCGCTCGCCGCCGCCGAGTGCGAGTTTGGCGATCCGCGCGCGCAGTTCGGCGGCGAGCGCGCGGTTGTGCGTGTCGCGCGCCTGCACCGCCGGATCGGCGCGGTCGATCGGCGTGCCGATCACCGGCCCGGCCATCAGCCGCGCGCCCCGATCAGTTCGCGCCCGATCAGCATGCGGCGGATTTCATTGGTGCCGGCGCCGATATCGAGCAGCTTGGCATCGCGCAGATAGCGTTCGACCGGCCAATCGGTGGTATAGCCGGCGCCGCCCAGCGCCTGCACCGCTTCGCCGGCAACGCGGAAGGCGTTTTCGCTGGCGAGCAGGATCGCGCCCGCCGCATCGAACCGGGTGGTCTGCCCGGCATCGCAGGCGCGCGCCACTGCATAGACATAGGCGCGCGCCGATTGCAGCGCGACATACATGTCGGCCACTTTGGCCTGGATCAGCTGGAACGTGCCGATCGGCGCGCCAAACTGGCGGCGTTCGCGCACAAACGGGATCACCGTGTCGAGACAGGCCTGCATCACCCCCAGTTGCAGACCGGCCAGCACCACGCGTTCGTAATCGAGCCCGCTCATCAGCACGCCGACCCCGCCGTGGAGCGGGCCCATCACCGCGTCTTCGGGGACCAGGCAATCGGTGAACACCAGTTCGGCGGTGGGCGATCCGCGCATGCCCATCTTGCTGATTTTCTGACCGATCGAAAATCCCGCCATGCCGCGTTCGATCAGAAATGCGGTGATCCCGCGCGATCCGCCCTCGGGCGCGGTCTTGGCATAGACCACCAAGGTATCGGCGACCGAGCCATTGGTGATCCAGAACTTGGTGCCGTTGAGCCGGAACCCGCCGGGCACCGCTTCGGCGCGCAGCTTCATCCCCACCACATCGCTGCCGGCGCCCGCTTCGGACATCGCCAGCGCGCCGACATGTTCGCCGCTGATCAGTTTGGGCAGGTATTTGGCCTTTTGCTCAGGCGTGGCCCAGCGGCGGATCTGGTTGACGCACAAGTTCGAATGCGCGCCATAGGACAGGCCGATACTGGCGCTGGCGCGGCTGACTTCCTCGACCGCAATGACATGATCGAGATAGCCCAGCCCGAGCCCGCCATCGGCTTCGTCCACGGTCAGCCCGTGCAGCCCGAGCGCGCCCATTTCGGGCCACAGCTCGCGCGGGAAGCGGTCTTCGGCATCGATCGCGGCGGCGATCGGGGCGATCCGGTCGTCGGCGAAGCGCGCCACCGTGTCGCGCAGCATCAGGGTCTGTTCGGAGAGGCCGAAATCGAAATCGGGGGTCGCGCGCATGGCATCCTCTTGGCCGTTTGCTTTGGCAGCCATGCTACCCGATCCGCCAGACCCGCGAAAATTGAAAATGGCGGCGATCTGATATAGGTTTTATCTATGATAAAGCGCCATCATATCCGCCAGTTCCTTGCCGTGGCCGATGCCGGCAGCTTTGTGCAGGCGGCGGCGCGGCTGCATATTACCCAGCCGTCCTTGTCGGCGGGGGTGGCAGAGCTCGAACGGCTGGTCGGCACGCGGCTGTTCGTGCGCAGCCGGCGGCACATCCGGCTGACCGAGGCGGGCGGGGCGTTTTTGCCGCTGGCGCGCGATTTGGAACGCGGGTTTCGCGCCGCCGACAGCTTTGGCCGCAGCGCCACCCCCGAATGGCCGGGCTTGCGGCTGGGGGCGATCCGCACGATCGCGCCGGCGGTCTTGCGCGCGGTGCTGGCGCCGCTGATCAGCGCGTTCGGGGTCGAACTGGTCGAAGGCAGCGATGCCGATCTGCGCGGCTGGCTGGGCAGCGGGCGGATCGGCGCGGCGCTGACGCTGCTGCGCGATGACGAACGCGCGCTGGTGGCGCAGCGGCTGTGGCACGAACCCTATCGCATGATCGTGCCCGCCAGTCATCGGTTGGCCGGGGCCGGGCTGGCGCAACCCGAAGAGTTTGCCAGCGAGATCATGATCGCGCGGCGATCGTGCGAAGTGCTCGATGATACCAGCCGGTTTTTCACCGCAATGGGCGTGCGTCCGCGCTTTGCCTTGCGCAGCGACAGCGATGATCGCTGCCTGGCGATGGTCGCGGCCGGATTGGGGATCACCACCGCGCCGGTGTCGCTGGCGGTGCCGGGCACGGTGCCGATCGCGGTGGCGGGGTATGATCTGGCGCGCAGCATCGGCCTGCTGTGCGATGGCGCCTTGGCCACAGGTCTGGCCGAAACCGGGGTGCTGGCGGCGATTGCCAGCCATCTTCACACTTGCATCGATCCGGCTTCTGGTGTTCGACTTGTCAACCACACCGGGGCATGATCGCGCCCTGACCGACAGGAATACCAAGGCTGACCCCCCGCGTGGATTCGACCCAGGCCCTGATCACCCGCCGCCGCGCGTTGCGGCGGCTTGGCAGCACCGGCGCGCTGGCGCTGGCCCTGGCCGAAGGGCTGGGCGTGCTGCCGCGTTCGGCGCCGCGCGCGCAGGCCGCCGAATTCGTCTCGCGCCGCCCGGCGCCAAAGGACCGGCGCTATGCCAGCCCGGCGGTAGAGGCCGAAATTGCCCGCGTGTCGGCGCAGATCGGCGATCCCGAATTGGCCTGGCTGTTTGCCAATTGCTATCCCAACACGCTCGATACCACCACCGAAGTGGGCATGATCGGCGGCCAGCCCGATACCTTTATCCTGACCGGCGACATTCCGGCGATGTGGCTGCGCGACAGTTCGGCGCAAGTCTGGGGCTATGTCCACCTCGCGCGCGAGGATGTGGCGCTGCAACGGCTCTATCGCGGGCTGATCGGGCGCCATGCGCGCTCGATCCTGATCGATCCTTATGCCAATGCCTTTGCCCGCGATCCCGGTGCGGCCAAATCGCCGCTGTGGTGGGTGGCCTCGGACATGACCGCGATGCGGCCCGGGGTGGCCGAACGCAAATGGGAAATCGATTCGCTGTGCCACCCGGTGCGGCTGGCCTGGGGCTATTGGCGCGCGACCGGCGATACCAGTGCGTTCACCTCGGAATGGCACCGCGCCGCGCAAGTGATCGTCGCCACCTTGCGCGCCGAACAGCGGCGCGGCGGGGGCAGCCCCTATCGCTTTCAGCGCACCACCCCCAATCCGATCGATACCGTCATGCTTGGCGGCACCGGCGCGCCGACGCGCAAGGTCGGGCTGATCCACGCGATGTTCCGCCCTTCGGACGATGCCTGCGTCTATCCGTTCCTGATCCCGGCCAATCTGTTTGCGGTGCGCGCGCTGCGCTGGCTGGCCGAAATCGCCGGGACCGTGCTGCATGACGCGACATTGGCCAATGATGCGGTGGCGCTGGCCGACGAAGTGGCGGCGGCGCTGGTGCAGCACGGGCGCATCGGCGAAGGCGCCAATGCGGTGTGGGCCTATGAAGTCGATGGTTTTGGCAATGTGCTGTTCATGGACGATGCCAATGCGCCCAGCCTGTCGTCGCTCGCCTATCTCGGCGCGGTGCCGCGCGATGACGCGCTGTTCCGCCGCACCGAAGCGCGCGCGTGGAGCAGCGCCAACCCCTATTTCTTTGCCCAGGGCGGCCATTCGGGGATCGGCGGGCCGCATGTCGGGCTGGGCATGATCTGGCCGATGTCGCTGTGCATCCGCGCATTGTCATCGGATGATCCGCGCGTGATCGCCGCGTGTCTGGCGCAATTGAAGACCAGCCACGCCGGCACCGGGTTCATGCACGAGGCGTTCGAGGCGGGCAATCCGATGCATTATACCCGCCCGTGGTTCGCCTGGGCCAACGGGCTGTTTGGCGAAATGATCCTCGATCTGGCCAATCGCATGCCGCGCCTGCTGTCGGGCGCACCGACGCTGCGCCCGGGCTGACGCGCGCCCACCGCCGATCATTCTGGACTGTCCCGGACAATCGGGCACAGTGTGTCGCGCGTGGCAAAAAGGGTTTTGCCAGCGGGCAGGGCATAAACCAATTCTATGCCCTGCATCATCAATCAGGCTCTAGCGTGATGGCCGGCGCTTGGGCACCCCGTCGGGGCCAGGACACAAGGACTCCATTGCCGTGATCACGCTTCGTTCATCGCGTTTGCTTGTTGCCGCCGGCCTGCTGGCGCTGGCGGCTTGCGGTCATGCCGGGCCGGGGGCGGGCAGCGACGGTATTCCGATCGAGCCGGCCAAGCACGATTTCACCATCGGCTGGTCGATCTATGCCGGGTGGATGCCGTGGCCCTATGCGCAAAGCGCCGGGATCGTGAAGAAATGGGCCGACAAATACGGCATTTCGATCAAGCTGGTGCAAGTCAACGACTATGTCGAATCGGTCAACCAGTACACCGCCGGCAAGCTTGACGGGGTGGTCGCCACCTCGATGGATACGCTGACGATCCCCGCCGCCGGGGGCAAGGATACCAGCGTGGTGATCCTCGGCGACTATTCCGACGGCAACGACGGGGTGGTGCTCAAAGGCGCCAAATCGATCAGCGACATCAAGGGGCGCGCGGTCAATCTGGTCGAACTGTCGGTATCGCAATACCTGCTTGCGCGCGGGCTGGAAAAGGCCGGGATGAAGCTGTCGGATGTCAAGCTGGTCAATACCGGCGATGCCGATATCGTTGCTGCCTTCGCCTCGCCGCAAATCAACGCCGTGGTCACCTGGAACCCGCAATTGTCCGAGGTGAAAAAGGCCCCCGGTGCGACGCTGGTGTTTGACAGCCACCAGATCCCCAACGAAATCCTCGATGTCATGGCGGTCAGCAGCGCCACGCTCAAGGCCAACCCGGCGCTGGGCAAGGCGCTCGCCGGGATCTGGTACGAAACCATGGCGCTGATGCACCGCGACGATGCCGCCGCCAAGGCGGCGCGCGCGGCGATGGCGCATGCCGCCGGCACCACGCCCGAAAGCTATGATGCGCAGCTGGCAACGACGCACCTCTATTATGCGCCCGCCGATGCGGTGCATCTGGCCACCAGCCCCGAACTGGTCACCGTGACCGACCGCGTCCGCCAGTTTTCGTTTGCCAAAGGCCTGTTCGGCCCGGCGGCGACCAGCGTCGATGCGATCGGCATTGCCTTTCCCGGCGGGCATACGCTGGGCAATCCCGCCAATGTGAAGCTGCGCTATGATGCCAGCTTCATGCAGGCCGCGGCTGACGGCAAACTGTGACGCAGTTGGCCAGGCACAACGGGCGCGGCGAGGCATGACCCGGCTGATCAATCGGCGCCCCGGGCGCAGCGGCCGGCTGGTCGCGGGCGCGGTGCCGATCCTGCTCTTGTGCCTGACCTATGGCGTCGCTTCGGCGCTGCGCCATGCCGACAACCCGGCCGACAAAGTGCTGCCCACCTTTGGCGCGATGGCGGCGGCGCTGTGGACGTCGGCGACGCAAGTCGATCCGGTCAGCGGGCAGATCACGCTGATCGCCGATACGCTCGCCAGCCTGATGCGGCTGGGCAGTGGGCTGGCGATTGCCACCGGCACCGCGCTGGTGCTGGGGCTGGCGCTGGGTGTGCTGCCGGTGGTGCGCGCGGTGCTGTCGCCGGTGATCACGGTGATCGCGGTGATCCCGCCGATCGCGGTGCTGCCGATCCTGTTCATCGCGCTGGGGCTGGGCGAAGCGGCCAAGATCGCGCTGATCGCGGTGGGCATCGCCCCCTACATGACGCGCGATCTCGCCGCGCATGTCGCCGCGCTTCCGCGCGAACAGATCATCAAGGCCGAAACGCTGGGTGCCAATTCGTGGCTGGTGGCGATCCGCGTGGCGCTGCCGCAGATGCTGCCGCGGCTGATCGAAACGCTGCGGCTGTCGATGGGGCCGGCCTGGGTGTTCCTGATCGCCGCCGAAGCGATCGCGTCGGATGTCGGCCTTGGCTATCGCATCTTTCTCGTCCGGCGCTATCTGGCGATGGATATCATCCTGCCCTATGTCGCGTGGATCTCGCTGCTGGCGATTGCCGCCGATGCGCTGCTCAATCTGATTTCGCGCCGCGCCTTTCCCTGGGCCAAGGGGGGCGGGCGATGACCGAGGCGCCGCCACCGCTGCTCGAACTGCGCCATGTCTGGGTCGAATATGGCGAACAGGTCGTGCTCGAACGGGTCAGCCTGACGATCGAGGCGGGCAGCTTTGTCGCGGTGGTCGGGCCGTCGGGCGCGGGCAAGAGCACCTTTTTGCGGCTGCTGCTGGGGCAGGAGGCGCCGACCAAGGGGCAGGTCCTGCTCAATGGCGTGCCGATGCGCGCCGAATGCGGCCCCGATCGCGGCGTGGTGTTTCAGCGCTATTCGGTGTTTCCGCATCTGACCGTGCTCGGCAATGTGCTGTTCGGGCTGGAATGCGCCGCTGCGCCCTTGACCGGGCGGCTGTTCGGTGCGCGGCGGCGTGCGGCGCGCGACGAGGCGATGGCGATGCTCGAAGCGGTCGGGCTGGCGCACAGCGCGGCGCAATATCCGGCGCAATTGTCGGGCGGCATGCAGCAACGGCTGGCGCTGGCGCAGGCGCTGGTGCGCCACCCGCGCGTGCTGCTGCTCGATGAACCGTTCGGCGCGCTCGATCCCGGCATTCGCGCCGACATGCATGATCTGGTCATGCGCTTGTGGCGCGATCACGCGCTGACGGTGGTAATGGTGACACACGATATTGGCGAAGCGTTCAAACTGGGCACGCGGGTAATGGCGTTCGACAAACGCCGCCACGATCCGCACGCGCCGCACCGCTATGGCGCCACCGCGACGTATGACGTGCCGCTGTTGCGCAAGACCGCTGCCGGAGACGCCGCGTGACCGCCACGCCGCCGTTTGCCAAAGTGCTGATCGCCAATCGCGGGGCGATCGCCTGCCGCATCATCCGCACCTTGCGCGCGATGGGGATCGGCTCGGTCGCGGTGTTCAGCGAGGCCGATGCCGGATCACGCCATGTTGCGCTGGCCGACGAAGCCTGGCCGATCGGCCCGGCCGCAGCGAGCGAAAGCTATCTCAACATTCCCGCGATCATCGCCGCTGCGCGCGCCAGCGGGGCGCAGGCGATCCACCCCGGCTATGGCTTCCTGTCGGAAAACACCGCGTTTGCCCAGGCCTGCGCCGATGCGGGCATCGTGTTCATCGGGCCGAGCGCCGACAATATCCGCGCATTCGGTCTCAAACACACCGCGCGCGAACTGGCGCAGGCGCATGGCGTGCCGCTGGCGCCGGGTAGCGGCCTGCTGACCGATGTCGCGCAGGCGGCCGAGGCGGCGGCGGCGATCGGCTATCCGGTGATGCTCAAGGCCACGGCCGGCGGCGGCGGGATCGGCATGAAAGTCTGCGCCGATCCCGGCGAACTGGCCGAAGCCTTTGCCATGGTGGCGCGGCTGGGGGCGGGCAATTTCGGCGATGCCGGGGTGTTTCTCGAACGCTATGTCGCGCGGGCGCGGCATATCGAGGTGCAGGTGTTCGGCGATGGCACCGGGCGGGTGGTCGCGCTGGGCGAACGCGACTGTTCGCTGCAACGGCGCAACCAGAAGGTGGTCGAGGAAACCCCGGCGCCGCATCTGCCCCCCGCGACCCGCGCCGCGCTGATCGATGCGGCGCTGCGGCTGACTGCCGGCGCGCGTTACCGCTCGGCGGGCACGGTCGAATTCCTGTATGATGCCGTGCGCGACGATTTCTTCTTTCTGGAAGTCAACACCCGGCTGCAAGTCGAACACGGCGTGACCGAACAAGTGACCGGGGTCGATCTGGTCGAATGGATGGTGCGCGGCGCGGCGGGCGATTTTGGCTTTCTTGACGGGTTTGTCGCGCAGCCGGTCGGCGCCTCGATCCAGGTGCGGCTCTATGCCGAAGATCCCTCGCGCGATTTCCAGCCCGGCACCGGGCGGCTGATCGCGGTCGACTGGCCGGCGGCCGAGCGCGGCCTGCGCATCGACGGCTGGGTGGAAAGCGGCAGCGAGGTTTCGGCGTGGTACGATCCGATGCTGGCCAAACTGATCGTCACCGCCGCCACGCGCGAAGCGGCGATCGGCGCGTTGCAGCACGCGCTCGATCAGACCCGGCTGGCCGGAATCGCCACCAATCTTGACTGGTTGCGCGCGGTGGTGCGCAGCGAGGCGTTTGTCAGCGGGCAAGTTTCGACCCGCGCGCTCGACAGCGTGGCGTGGCAGCCGCGCGCGGTGCGCGTGCTGGCGGCGGGCGCGGCGACCACGGTGCAGGATTATCCCGGGCGCACCGGGCTGTGGCACATCGGCGTGCCGCCCTCGGGGCCGATGGATGCGCTGTCGTTCCGGCTTGGCAACCGCCTGCTCGGCAATGACGAAGGCGCCGCCGGGCTCGAACTGACCGCCGCCGGGCCGACGCTGCAATTCCTGGCGCCAACGCGGATCTGCCTGACCGGTGCCGATTGCGAGGCAAGCCTGGACGGGGTGCCGCTGCCGCGCTGGCAGGCGGTGGCGGTGGCCGCCGGGCAGTGCCTGCGCGTCGGGCGGGTGCGCGGGGCGGGGCTGCGCGGTTATGTGCTGTTTGCCGGCGGGATCGATGCGCCGGTCTATCTCGGCAGCCGCAGCGCGTTTACGCTGGGCGAATTCGGCGGCCATGCCGGGCGCGCGCTGGCGACCGGCGATCTGCTGCCGCTGCTGCCCGATCGCGGCACCCCGGCGGGCACGCTCGATCCCGCGCTGGTGCCGGCGATCGGCCAGAGCTGGCAGGTGCGCGTGCTCTATGGCCCGCATGGCGCACCCGATTTCTTTACCCCCGATGATATCGCGATGGTCTGCGCCACCGGGTGGAAAGTGCATTACAATTCGAACCGCACCGGGGTGCGGCTGGTCGGGCCAAAGCCCGAATGGGCGCGGCGCGACGGCGGCGAGGCGGGGCTGCACCCGTCGAACATCCACGACAATGCCTATGCCATCGGTGCGGTCGATTTTACCGGCGACATGCCGATCATCCTTGGCCCCGATGGTCCGTCGCTGGGCGGGTTTGTCTGCCCCTTCGTGGTGATCCAGGCCGATCTGTGGAAAGTGGGGCAACTGGCGCCGGGCGATACCGTCCATCTGGTGCCGGTGCCGGAGGAGGAAGCCCGCGCCGCCGAATCTGCGCAGGATGAACTGGTCGCCACTTTGCAGGCGCCGGCGCCCGCCGCGCCGTTTCCCGCCGCCCCGGCATCGCCGGTGCTGCACGCCCTGCCGGCGCAGGACTTGCGCCCGGCGGTGACCTATCGCCGGCAGGGCGACCGCCATCTGCTGGTCGAATATGGCCCGATCGTGCTTGATCTCGAACTGCGGCTGCGCGTTCATGCGCTGATGCTCGAACTGGAAAGCCTGGCGCTGCCCGGGGTGATCGACGTGACCCCCGGCGTGCGCTCGCTGCAGATCCATTATGACGCGCGCGTGCTGACGCAGGCCGCGCTGATCGAGGCGCTGATCGCCGCCGAGACGCGGCTGGGTTCGCTCGACGATTTTGCCATCCCCAGCCGCACCGTTTATCTGCCGCTGTCGTGGCAGGACCCGGCGATCTATCAGACAATCGACAAATACATCTCGGCGGTGCGCGATGATGCGCCGTGGTGCCCCGACAACATCGAATTCATCCGCCGCGTCAACGGGCTAAGCTCGATCGAGGATGTCCGCCGCGTGGTGTTCGATGCCGAATACCTCGTGCTCGGGCTGGGCGATGTCTATCTCGGCGCGCCGGTCGCCACCCCGGTCGATCCGCGCCACCGGCTGGTCACCACCAAGTACAACCCGGCGCGCACCTGGACCCCGCCCAATGTGGTCGGCATCGGCGGCGCCTGTATGTGCATCTATGGCATGGAGGGGCCGGGCGGGTATCAGCTGTTTGGCCGCACCATCCAGGTGTGGAACACGTGGAAACAGACCGACGCCTTTGTCGATGGCAAGCCCTGGCTGCTGCGGTTTTTTGACCGCATCCGCTTTTTCCCGGTGTCGCATGACGAATTGACCGCATGGCGGCGCGATTTTCCGCTCGGCCGCCGCGCGATCCGGGTTGATCACGGCGAATTCCGGCTGGCCGATTATCGCGCGTTCCGCCGCGACCATGCCGACAGCATTACCGCGTTCGAGGCGACGCGGCAGGCCGCGTTTGATGCCGAACGCGCGCGCTGGCAGCGCGATGGCGAATTCGACCGGGTGGCGGCGCTGGTCGATGCCGGTTCGGGCGCGGATGGCGATGCCGTGGCGATCGAGGTGCCGGACGGGTCCGAACTGGTCGAGGCGCCGTTTGGCGGCAGCGTGTGGAAATTGCTCGCGGGCGAGGGGCGCAGCGTCGCGCTGGGCGAACCGATCGCGGTGATCGAAGCGATGAAGATGGAATGCCCGGTGCCCAGCCCGGCGGCCGGCGTGGTGCGGCGGGTCTATGTTGCCGAAGGCCAGGTGATCCAGCCCGGCGCGGCGATGCTGGCGATCGAACCGGCATGACCGGCGCCGCCGCCATCGCCCGCGCGGTCCGGGCCGGAGAGACCAGCGCCGAACGCGTGGCGCACGACACGCTGGCGCGGATCGCCGCCTATGACCGGGTGCAGCCGGCGGTGTGGATCAGCCGGGTCGATCCGGCGCAGGTGATCGCGATGGCGCGCGCGGTCGATGCGCGGATCGCGGCGGGCGATGATCTGCCGCTTTCCGGGGTGCCCTTTGCGATCAAGGACAATATCGATCTCGCCGGGATGGCGACCACCGCCGGCTGCCCCGATTTCGCCTATCACCCCGCGAAATCGGCGGGGGTGGTGGCGCGGCTGATCGCGGCGGGCGCGGTGCCGGTGGGCAAGACCAATCTCGACCAGTTTGCCACCGGGCTCAACGGCACGCGCAGCCCTTATGGCGCGCCGGCCTGCGCGTTCAACCGCGCGTGGATCAGCGGCGGATCAAGCTCGGGCTCTGCCATTGCCGTCGCCGCCGGGCTGGTGCCGATCGCGCTGGGCACCGATACCGCCGGATCGGGCCGGGTGCCGGCGGCGATCAACGGGCTGATCGGGTTCAAGCCGACGCGCGGGCGGTGGAGCACCGCCGGGCTGGTGCCGGCCTGCCGCACGCTCGATTGCATCACCGTGTTTGCGCATGATCCTGCCGATGCCGCGCTGGTCGATGCGGTGGTCGCCGGGCACGATCCGGCCGATCCGTTTTCGCGCGCGCTGTTTGATCGCCCGCTGGCGCCAAGCCGCATCGCCGTGCCGCTGCCGCATCAGCGCCAGTTCCTCGGCGATCTGGCGGCGGAGCGGCTCTATGCTCAGGCGCTCGACCGGCTGGCGGCGCAGGGGCACAGTCTGGTCGAGATCGACCTGGCGCCGTTTACCGAGGCGGCGCGGCTGTTGTACGATGGCCCGTGGGTGGCCGAACGCACCGCCGCGCTGGCCGATTTTCTGGCGCATCATCCCGACAGCTTTGATCCCACCGTGCGCACGATTGTCGAAGGCGGCCTGGGGCGCAGCGCGGTCGAGGCGTTTCAGGGCATCTATCGGCTCGCCGAAATCAGGGCGCAGGCCGATGCGCTGTGGGACGATGCCACGCTCATGTGCCTGCCGACCGCACCCACCGTCTATCGCCTCGCGGAAATGCGCAGCAGCCCGATCGCGCTCAACAGCAATCTCGGGCTCTATACCAATTTCGTCAATCTGCTCGACATGGCGGCGATCGCGGTGCCCGCCGGGTGGCGCCGCGCTGCCACCGGCTTTGGCATTACCCTGATCGGCCCCGCCGGCAGCGACCGCGCGCTGCTCGATGCCGCCGCGCGCTGGTGCGCCGATGATCCCTATCCCCACCCCCCGCTCGATCTGGAGACCACCGTGGAAACCGTCGCCCTTGCCGTCGTCGGCGCGCATCTCGAAGGCATGCCGCTGCATTGGCAACTGACCTCGCGCAATGCCCGCCTGCTGGCCAGCACCACCACCGCGCCGACCTATCGGCTCTATGCCATGGCCGACAGCGTGCCGCCCAAGCCGGCGCTGATCCACGATGCCACCGGCGCGGCGATCGCGGTCGAAGTCTATGAACTCGACATGGCCGCCTTTGGCAGCTTTGTCGCCGAAGTGCCGCCGCCGCTGGCGATCGGCAGCGTCACGCTGGCCGATGGCAGCACGGTCAAGGGCTTTGTCGCCGAACCGCGCGCGATCGTCGGCGCGCGCGACATTACCGAGCTGGGCGGCTGGCGCGCCTATATCGCTCAGAACACGCCGCGGTGATCCGACGGCGGATCATCGCTGCGGATCAGCCGGCGGCCAAAGATATAGAGGCCCAGCCCCAGGCCGAACGGGGCGCCGCCAAAGATCGCCACCAGCAGCATTAGCCCAAACACCCCGCCCAGCCCGCCGGACCCCGGCGATCCCAGCATCGAGATCACGAACACCAGCGAGCACAGCCCGCTGGCCCCGGCAATCAGGATGCCGGCGGCGATCATGATCCCGCCCAGCAGCCGTTTCACGCCGGTGCCCCCACGGCGGCGCGGTGGCGGGTCACCACCCCGGCACCCTCGGCCCCGGCGCGATAGAACGTGTTGTAGGTATCAAACGGATAGATCTTGCCCTCCGGCGTGACAAAGTGGACGCAACTGCGCTTCACCGTCGCCAGATCGAAATTGTAGCGATCGAGAAATTGCAGGATCACCACCCGGAACGACGCGGCATAGCCCAGTTCGGCGGGCACCATCGCTTGCGGCAGGCAGCACAGCAGCCCGGCCAGCTTGTCCTCGGTATTGGCCTGCGCGGTTGACAGCGACAGCAGGTCGAACATCCGCGAGCGCAATTCGGGATGCGTTTCATAGGCGATCGTATTGGGCCCTTCCAGGATCACCTCGCGCGGGATCAGGCGGGTGATCGGGGTCACCGTGCGCCCGGCGCGCAGGCCATAGCCGATCGAAATCTGGTCGGGGTTGCAGGGCAGGGGGATCATGTCGTCCAGCGCAAACACCCCCGATTTGCCCACTTCGCGGCGGATCTGGGTCAACAGCACGCGGTGTGCGGCCGCATCGAACCCTTCGTTGCGCCCGGCATCCTGCACCGGCTGAAACGTCACCCCGCGCACACAGGCCCATTCCAGCGCATGGCGCACGATATCGGCGACTTCGTGATCATTGACCCCGCGCTTGACCACCGCGACCAGCGTGGTGGACAGATCGACCCGCTCCAGCGCTTCGAGCGCGGCCTGGCGGATGCGCGTCAGCCGCGCCCCGCGCAGATTGACCAGCGCCTCGTCAGACAGCGAATCGAACTGCAGATAGACTTCGAGCGCGGGTTTGTAGCCGGCCAGCCGTTCGACAAACGCCTGGTCGCGCGCGATCCGCACGCCATTGGTGTTGATCATCACGTGGCGGATCGGCCGGCGCTTGACCGCATCCAAAATGGCAAAGAATTCGGGGTGCAGCGTCGGTTCGCCGCCTGAGAGCTGGACCAGATCGGGCTCGCCCTCGCTCGCCACCAGCGCATCGAGCATCGCCTCGATCTCGGCCAGCGGACGGTGGCTGCCGTGGATCGTCGCGGCATCGGCAAAGCACACCGGGCAGGCCAGATCGCAGGCCTGGTTGATCTCGATGATCGCCAGGCACGAATGCTGTTCGTGATCGGGGCACAGCCCGCAATCGAACGGGCAGCCCGCCTCGGTGCGGCTTTGCGTGGTCAGCGGCCGGTCGCCCGGTTTCAGCCACAGTTTCTGCGCGCGCCAATATTCCAGATCATCGCTGATCAGCGTTTTCATCACCCCGTGGTGGCGGCAGCGTTTCTGGTAATAGACGCAGTCGTCTTCGATGATCACTTTGGCCGGCACCGGCTCAAGGCAGGTTTCACACAGGCTGGTGGTCTGGCTGTGAAACAGATAGGGCGCCGCCTTGCGCTCGATGATCGGCCCGTCGCCACCAGATGCAGCCATAAATCACCAGCCCCCCGCAGATCAGATGAAACAGATTGAACGGCCCCGCCACGCGGGCATAGGGCTTGGCAAATTCGATCACGAACCGCTGTGCGCCATACCAGATGACAAAGGCATGGAAACCATGCTGCTGCACCCAGCGCCAGTGCCGCGCGGTGCCGATCAGCCAGGCCGCAACAAACCCGGCCATCGCCAGCGATTCATAGATTTCGACCGGGTGCCGCGCGATCCCGTCGCCCAGATCGACCCCCCACGGCAAGCTGGTCGGCCGGCCAAAGGTCATGTCGGGCAGCCCGGCAAACAGACAGCCCCAGCGGCCGATCATGATCCCGGTAGCCAGCGGCAGCGCAAAGGCACCGCCGGTCGAACGCGTGATCCCGTGGCGCCATTTCCACAGTTCGACCGCGACAATCGCCCCCGCCAGCGCGCCGGCAATGCTGTGCGACGGCGCCAGCCCGGCCGGCACGGTATTGAGCGATCCCGCCAGCCACGCGCCGATCAGCCCGCCCAGCGCCAGCGCGACAAAATACGATGGTGCAGTCACCCGCGCCAGCCGCTGCGCCTCGGCAGGGTGGCGGCGGTATTGCCAGCGCGCCGCCAGCATCGCGCCGGTCCATGCTGCGGCATCGCCGGCATAATGCCACCAGGGTGATGTCGGCACAGGGATCATCGCCGCCATCCTGACCGGCGCGGGTGCGGCGCGCAATCGGATTCGGCGGCAATGGCGTCCCGATGATCGCAGCGGGGCTGCGCGGACCGGCTTGCGTTCAGATCACCACAAACCCGTGCGTGCCGTCGCGGCGCAACTGTTCAACCAGCCCGAATTCCCAGTCGAGATAGGCCTGCATCGCGGTGGCGGGATTGTCGGTGCCTTCATAGGGGCGCTTGTAGCGGCCGGTGGCATCGCGCGGTGGCGGCGCGCCATCGGGGCCGGTTTCAAGCGCCACGTTGCCTGGCCAATCGAGCACCAGCACCTCCCACCCGAGTTGCGCCAGCCACGATGCGGTCATGTCGGCGCGCGGGCCCAGATCGTCGGTGACCACGATGCGCGCGCCGCGCACCGGCGCGTAGTGGTCGATTTCCTGCACCAGTTGCCCGCCCTGGGCATTGCGAAACCCCGGCAAATGTCCGGCAGCAAAAGCATCGGGCAGCCGCACATCAAACAGATAGAGCGTGCGCGCGCGATCGCCGCGCAAGGGGTGCAGATCGGCCCAGCCGATGTGGCGCACCCCGGCGCGCAACGCGACAGTGCGGGCGCGTTCGCGCGCTTCGGCAAGGATCGCGGGCGAGGGGTCGGCGGCGCGGTCGGTGCGCCCGGTGGCCAGCGTCTGGCCGGCCAGCGTCCAGCCGATCGTGCCGTTGCGCAAGGCATGGACCGGATTGGCGATCCCGGCATTGACCAGCGATTGCGCGCCAAGGATGCTGCGCGTGCGGCCGGCGCAATTGACGATGATCGTGGTTGCCGGATCGGGCGCCACCGCGCGGGCGCGCAGCACCAGTTCGGCACCCGGCACGGAAATGCCGCCGGGAATCGCCATTGTCGCAAATTCATCAAACCGGCGCGCGTCGAGAATGGCGATATCGGCCCCCGCCGCGATCAGCGCCTGCACCTGGGGCGCCGGCAGTGAAGGGGTGTGGCGAAAATGTTCGACCCATTCGCCAAATGCCTTGGCATAGGAATTGACGTCTGCGAACAGTTCGTACCCGGCCTCGCGCCACCCGCGCAGGCCGCCGTCCAGCGCATGAACATTGGTATAGTGCAGTGCGTGGAGCTGCGCGATGGCCGGCGCGACGAGCCCCTCGCCATCGTCATAAACCACCACCAGCCCATCGCGCCGGGGCAGCCGCCACGGTGCCTCGACGGCCAGCCGGCGCAGCGGGATCTGCGCGGCAAACAGCGGGTGCCCGCGCGCAAATTCAGCCTCTTCGCGCAGATCGATCAGCGCGATTTCGTCGCGCGCCAGCAGATGCGCGCGGATCTGCTGCGGCGTGATCGTCATGCCATCTGCCACAAATTGGGCAGCACCGCGCTGGCATAGCCCGATACGAACGGCTTGGCGGTGCCATCGCCCTGATAGGTCGCGCGGCGCACCGCGCCGATATTGGCGCCATAGACATGGATCGAGATCGACGGCGCATCGGCCAGCACATTCCACACCCGGTGCAAGTCGCCCACGCACGGCGACACCGCCTCGATGGCGCCCGGCCGCAACACCGGCCCCGGCCCTTCGCCCTGCAAGCGGCCATCGGCCAGCCGGTGATAGCGTTCCGACTGTTCGCACCCGCGCAACATGCCGATCAGCCCCCACACGCGATGATCGTGGATCGGCGTGCCCTGGCCCGGCCCCCATACAAAGGCGACCACGCAGAACCGTTCGCGGCTGTCGCAATGGAGCAGATATTGCTGATAATGCAGCGGATGCGGTACGGCAAAGGCATCGGGCAGCCAGTCATCGCGCGCCACCAGCCGCGCCAGCAGCGCGCCGCCGCGTGCCAGAATGGCGGCTTCGTCATCGGCGGTTTCCACCAGCTCGGCAAACGCGGTGACAAATGCGCGCAACCGCGCCAGCCCGGCACCGGGCGCATCGGCAGCAGTGGTGGCAGCGGTCATGCGGATGTGAACCTGGGCAAACGGGGCGCGTTGCCCATACCAATGCCGCAGGCGGCGCGCCAGCGAAAGGCGCATGGTGCGCGCGCGACACCCGGCGCGATCACTCGGGCGCCAGCAGGTCCTGATCGGTGTAGATATCGAACCGCGACAGCATGACGGCGCCAAACGTGGTGGTCAGCGCGGCATCAGCGGCATCGCGCCCGCGCGCCATCAGAATGCGCCCGCGGCGGGGGAAATTGTGCCGGGCATCGAACACGAACCAGCGCCCGCCCAGCCATACCTCGCACCACGCGGAAAAATCCATGTCGCCCAGCATCGCCGGCAGATCCATGTCGCCCAGATAGCCGGTGCAATAGCGCGCCGGGATGTTCATGCAGCGGCACAGCGCGATCATCAGATGGGCATAGTCGCGGCATACCCCGGTGCCTTCGTGGAACACGTCCCACGCGGTCTTGGTCGGGCGCGCCGCCATGTAGTCAAAGCGGATGGCGCCGTGGACATGGTCGGCGATCGCCTGCACCAGGCCCCATCCCATCGGCAGATGGCCGAACAGGCTCCAGGCGATATCGACCAGCCGGTCGGTTTCGCAATAGCGGCTGGCGAGCAGATAGAGCAGCACATCGTCGGGCAATTCGGCCAACGGCGCCTGATGCGCGGCAGGATCGACCGGATCGGGATCAAACCGGTCCTCGATGACAAAGCCGCAGGAAATGGTGATGCCGCCGATCGGCATGGTCAGCCGGGTGCAGATATTGCCGAAGCCATCGACATAATCATACAGCGGCACTTCGGGGGTGGTGAAAATGCGCTGCACCGTGCGCAAATCGCGGTTGCGCGACGGATGTACGCTCAGCTTGGCGAGCATCGGCACCGGCGTGGCGCAGGCAAACCCGATCGTATAGCCGGCGCGGATGCGCATGGGCACGGCGGTCAGGCCGTGGCGGCTTGCAGTTTCTGCATCTGCGCCATGCGGGCCAGATCGTTGCGTTCCTCGCGGGCGGCTTCGATCTCTTCGCTGCGTTCGGCCATCGCCTGCCAGGTCCTGGCCGAATGGAGATGGCGTTCGCGCACATTGGCCAGGCTGGTCAATTCAGCCGCGCGCAGGCTTTTTTCGGCGCATTCGCGGTAATGGGTGCTGGTGGTGGCCATGATGATCCTTTCGGGTCCCGCGCATTGGCGGCGGGTCGCCGGGCCTGGAGGCAAGGGCGATCAGGCCAATCGCCATGGCGTTTCCCGCACCTGGCCCGCGATCACGCGGGGCGGATCAAGCAGGCCGGGCGCGGGCCGTCGCAGCCTTGGGCAAGCCCTTGGCCGCGACGGACAGTCCCCGGCGTCGCAAGCGACGCCAGGGAACCTGCGGGATCAGGCAGCCGCGAGATTGATCGCGGACTGCTTGCCACGACGGTCGGTTTCGACGTCGTAGCTGACCCGCTGATCCTTGTTCAGCGTGGCCATGCCGGCCTGCTGCACGGCGCTGATGTGGACAAAGCTGTCATTGCCGCCATTTTCCGGCGCGATGAAGCCATAGCCCTTGTCGGTGTTGAAGAATTTTACGGTTCCGATAGTCATGAGTGTTTTCCTTTTACGAAAACAAGAGAACCCACCCGCAAACGCACGGATGGAGCTGGTTGTATGTGAAAGGAAGAAAAACCGACTGGATCGGTATTAAATTCTGTCGCAAACGACGGTAGCCAGCGATCCCATAAAGCAACATTTTACAAAGTCAATTTTTATCGGCGATATTTTTGGAAGAGAGTATTTTTACGCGGTTCGGCAGTGATTTTTCCGGCAAAATCACGATTGGCGCAAATGATAAAACGAAAACCGCTTTACCGGGCCATCGATCAGGCGCCCTTTCAGCTTGATGCGCATTTCCGCCGCGCCGTCGCCGGTCACGCAGACCAGATGCGTGCCGCCGGTGGGCAACGTTTCGATATCGCTGATGCCGATGCCGGCCTTGTGACACAGCGCGGTCACGTCAGCGATGGGCATGCTGATGTTCATCGCGCGGCTCATCGGGCGATCTCCGCCCGCCAGCCTTGCGCGGCCACAGCGCCCAGCGCGTGCTGAAAGCTTTCGATGCGGCGGGCAATCCCGGCCGCTTCGCTGCTGTGCGTCAACCGCGCGGCCGTGCTGGCGGCGGCGCCGGCGCGCATCAGCGACAGCTGGTGGCGTTTGTATTGCTGGTTGAGATCCATGATCTGGCTCCCTTTGCGTAAGCGGGAGCGCGGCGTCTCTCAGTCGCGGCTGCCTACGAGACGGATGCCGCGATAGTTTTGATATAGTGATTTTTTGAAAAATTGGAAGAGGGGCGGGGAATTTTTCAGAATTTCGAACAGACCGGGATTGACCAAAATCGCTCGATATCCGTATTTCATTCGGTAAAATATCAATGGCTAATCAAGCAATTTGCTGCTATTGCTTCGCCATCACGAGAATTCTGGCTGCAAGCCCCCTCATGACCGAGAGACCCGCGTGCTCCCGCTTGCCCAGCAGGAGGACGCCGATGTCCACCTTACTCGACCATCTCGTTGCCGATTTTTCCTCGCGCCGGGGTGGCGTGCTGCACCGCGCAGCCGACACCACCGGCCATGACCGCCATGCCGATGCCGGCCATGGCCTGCGCGGGGTCGCGCCGTGGCGATCGATCCCGCTGCGGGTGTCGAACGATCGCGCCGATGCCTATTTCGAAATCCACGCTACCCCTTCGCCAGCGGCAGGCGCCGAACAATGGCGCTGGCGCCTGTGCACCGCCGATGGCCAGATCAGCGCCTCGAGCGATGCCTATGCGCGCCATGACGATTGCCTGGCCGCGGTCAACGCGCTGCGCCGCTCGGCGGGTGCGGCGCGGATCAGGGATTCCGAAAAAGACTGACTTGCGGCCCGCGCAAACACTCTTCCACTCACAGGAAAGGCCACAAACCATGGCGAAATCACAAAAACGCAGCAATCGCGAAATCCGCAAGCCCAAGGCAACAATCACCAAGCCGGCGCTGCCACCGTTGAGCACCGCGCTGTCGCCGGTTCAGGCGGCCACACGCAAGGCGAATGGCAAAGTTTGAGCAGGTCCCGGTCAAATATCTGATTTATAACAACTCCGCTCATCCTGAGCCTGTCGAGCCGAAGGCCAGCGTTAGCTAATGATGCGCGCAAACCGTTGAGTATGCGCGCTCTTTCCGCGCGCGGGGCAGGTGGCAGCGCGCATCCTTCGACAAGCTCAGGATGAACGGATTTCTATTTTAAACAGATACTTGGTGGTTTGTGTGAAGCTTCCACCCTTTCCGCACAAGGCCCCATCAGCGTCAAAGGTCCACCCCCCGGCGCCATGCCGCATGATGCAGGTTGCGCCAGGCGGCCAAGTGCCGGTAATCCCGCGCCGACCGCTGACTGTCCGGGAACCTCTATCTGATGCCTTCGCTGTTGCTGCTTGCCGCTGCCCCCGCCGCCCTTGCCGCCGGTGCGCCCGATGCAGCGGCGCCGGCCGGCGATGATGCGGCGGCGGCGATTGTGGTTACCGGGCAGCCGTTGCGCGATCTGCCCACGGCAGCGGCGTTCAACGTGTCGTCGCTCGATCGCAGCCGGATCGCGCAAGTGCCTTCGGGGCGGCTGGAGGATGCGCTTGGCGACGTCGCCGGGTTGCAACTCTTTCGCCGGTCCGACAGCCGCTCGGCCAATCCTTCGGCCGATGGCTTTACGCTGCGCGGGCTGGGGGGCAACGCGGCCAGCCGCACGCTGGTGCTGCTCGATGGCGTGCCGCAGGCTGATCCGTTCTTTGGCTCGGTGCCGCTGACCGCGCTCAATCCTGGCGATATCGGCGCGATCCGCGTGATCCACGGCGGCGGCAGCGGCGCGTTTGGCGCGGGTGCGGTGGCCGGCACGATCGACATGACCAGCGCCGGGCCGGCTGCGCGGGGCTTGTTCGAGGGCGCAGCGCTGGTTGATGATCGCGGCGATACCGATCTCGCGGCGGGCATCGCGCCCCGGCTGGGCAATGGCTTTGCCGTGCTGTCGGGCACATGGAATCGCGGACCCGGTTTCTGGACCACGCCGGCAGATCAACGCGTCGCGGCGAGCGCCAAATCGCGCTATGAAAGCTGGTCGCTGGCGCTGCGCAGCGTTGCGCAACTGGCGCCCGATGTCGAACTGCAGGGGCGGATCGCCGCCTTTGGCGATGCCCAGACTTTGCGTTTTGTCGGCGCCGATACCGGGATGAGCGGCGAGGATGCCTCGCTGCGCGTGGTCGGCCGGGGGGCATGGCAATTCGACGCGCTGGTCTATGGCCAATTGCGCAATTTCAACAGCCTGACGCTGAGTTCGACCACCTATCTGCCGGTCGACAACCAGCGCGACACGCCGTCGAGCGGGGTCGGCGGCAAAATCGAACTGCGCCCGCAGCTGGGCCAAAATCAGATCCTGCGGCTCGGCGCCGATCTGCGCGAGGCGACCGGCTATGAAGACGAGGACCTCTATACCAAGGGCAAAGTCAGCAGCCACCGCCGCGAAGGCGGCACCAACGATGATCTCGGGCTTTACGGCGAAGACGCCTGGACGATCGGGGCGCTGCAACTGACCGCCGGCGCACGCGCCGATCACTGGGTCATGCGCGCCGGGCAGATCGCCACGTCATCTTTGGCCGGCGCCGTGCTGACCGATACGCTCTACCCCAGCCGCGCCGGGTGGACCGGATCGGCGCGCGGCGGCGCGCTGGTCCATCTGGGCGATACGATCGATCTGCGCGGTTCGGCCTATTCGGGGATGCGCCAGCCCACGCTCAACGAACTCTATCGCACTTTCACGGTGTTTCCGATCACCACGCTGGCCAATCCGGCGCTGACCAACGAAACCTTGCGCGGGATCGAAGGCGGGGCGAACTGGCACCCGCTGCGCGCGGTCTCGCTGAACCTGACCGCGTTTGCCAACACGGTCGACAACGCCATCGCCAATATCACCGTCAACGCCACCACCCAGCAGCGCGAGAACGTGCCGGCGATCCACGCCCACGGTCTTGAAGCGGCGGCAGCGGCGACTATCGGCACGCTGGCGTTCACCGGCTCGCTGGCCTGGACGATCGCGCGGATGGACGCGCCGGGCCAGCCCTATGACGGCTTGCGCCCGCCGCAAACCCCGCGCCTGTCGGCCAGCGGCACGCTCAGCTGGACCCCGCGCCCCGGCTATCAGGCCGCGCTGACCCTGCGCCATGTCGGGCTGGCGTTCGAAGACAGCCTGGCCACCGCTGCGCTGCCCGCCGCAACCACACTGGGCGCCTCTGCCAGCGCGCGACTGGCCGGCCCGTTCAGCCTGGTGCTGCGCGGCGAAAACCTGACCAATGTCACGGTGGTGACCCGCAATTCGGGCGGCACGATCGACGTGGGCACCCCGCGCACGGTCTGGGCCGGGGTGCGCGTCGCGCTGCAATAGCGCGGCGGGTCAGCCCGACTTGTCGATCATATCCATGAAATTGCGCGCGGCATCGCGGTCGGCGGCATCCTTGAACGCCACATCAAGATCGGGCGCGGCGCCGAGCATATACAGCAACGACCACATCGCAAAGCGCCGGCGCCGGTCCTGTTCGAGCCCGAATTCGACGCGCATGTGCTCGATCCCGCCGGCGAGCGCGGCCGGGGTCAGCGTGTCGAGATCGGCGGTCCCGAAAAAGCGGCGCAGTTGATCGTCAAAATCCATACCCAGGGGCTTATCCCGGCAAGCCGCGACGGGGGCAAGCGCCAAGTTCAGTGCGACGGGCAGGGCGCCGGCGCGCGGGCTCACTTGGCTTTTATCAACTTTTTGAGTAGAGATTTCCGAAAGCCCTCCAGACCGGGACTCCGCGCGCGCCATGACCGATTATTCCGACTTTCTCCGGCTGGTTGAAGCGGCGCGCCCGGGGGTGACCGAAATCGATCCGGACGAGGCATCCGCGCGGCTGGCGGCCGGCGCGGTGCTGATCGATCTGCGCGAAGATGTCGAACTGCGCCGCAATCCGCCGCTGGCGCGCGCGGTGCATCTGCCGCGCGGACAAATCGAATATGCCATCGGTGACGCGGTCGCCGACAAGGGCAGTGCGGTGGTGCTGATCTGTGCGCTGGGCATGCGCAGCGTGCTGGCTGCGGCCACGCTGGCGGCGATGGGCTATCGCGATGTGGCCGTGGTGCGCGGCGGGTTGCGCGCCTGGCGGCGGGGGGCGGGGCAGCCATGGATCGCGCATCACCCCGAAACCGACCACGATTTTCCCGCTGATCAGGCCGGATAAGTTGCAGTTGGCCTTGCGTGCAGTATAGCCCGTTTGCTCATCGTTCCTGATCGGACCTTTCGCCCGGCATGCTGTCCCAACGCGCCCGTTACGCTCTGAAGGCCGTGCTCAATATCGCGCGCAGCGGCGCCGGGCCGCAGCAGGTATCCGCGATCGCCGAACAGGAAAGCATTCCGCGCAAGTTTCTGGAAACGATCATGGGCGATCTGCGCCGCGCCGGGCTGGTAACCGCCACGCGCGGCAACGCCGGCGGCTATCGGCTGGCGCGCCCGGCCGATCTGATCACCTTTGCCGATATCCTGCGCGCCACCGACGGGCCGATCGCGATGCTGCCCTGTGTCAGCCGCAATTTCTATGAACGCTGCGAAGACTGCGCCGACGAGGCAAGCTGCGCCTTGCGCCGGACTTTTTCGGAAGTGCGCGACCTGGTCAACGGCGTGCTCGAACACCGCACGCTGGCCGACGCGCTGGCCAGCGCGTGATGCCGTTTCTTCGGATCGTCATCGCGCGCCAGGGCTTGTGGGGATTCGAAGTTCACATCATCAACTTGCCGTCACCCTGAACTTGTTTCAGGGTCCATTTCTCCCCCAATAGCAGCCGTTTTGCGGGGCACGATGGATGCTGAAACAAGTTCAGCATGACCAGGTTTGATCAAGCGAACTTCGAATCCACCACACCAGCGCGGCCCCGCTGGCGGCATTACTGCAGCGCGCAGCCGGCGATCGTGATGCGGTGCATTTCGCGGCGATGGCCGTGATAATCGTTGTGCGCATAGTGCCAGGTGCTGCGATTGTCCCACAGCGCGACTGATCCCGGGCGCCATTCAAACACGGTGTGAAATCGGGGCTGCGCGCAATGATCATACAGCTCCTGCAACAGCGCGCGTGACTCTGCTTCGTCCAGCCCGACGATGCGCGTGGTAAAGCCGGGATTGACATAGATCGCCCGCTGCCCGCTCAACCGGTGGGTGATCACCACCGGATGCACCACATCGTCGAGCACGTCGGCCGCTGCGGCATTGCCGATCCGCCCGTCGCGGCGGGTTTCGCGGGTCGCCTCATAGGCATCGGCGCGGCTGCCGAACACATGCCGCGCCGAATGCACCGCCTGCAAGCCGTCGATCCGCGCGCGCAAGGCGGCGGGCAAGGCGTCATGGGCCGCCGTCATCGAGGCAAATGCCGTGGCGCCACCGGCCGGCGGCAGGTCGCGCGCGACCAGCACCGATCCCAGCGCCGGTTCGGCGTCATAGGAATGGTCGGTGTGCCAGCCACCGCCGATGTTGTCGCGTTGATGCGGCTCTTTCACCACCAGCGCGATTTCGGGATAGCGCGGATGCGCGGCGAAAAAGCGGTTGATGGTGATCGGCCCGATCCGGCGGGCAAAGGCGATGTGCTGTGCTTCGTCGATCTCCTGATCGCGAAAGAACACCACGCCATGGTCGGCAAAGGCGCGCCGGATCACCGCGAAGTCCGCATCATCCAGCCGGGCCAGATCGACCCCCCGGATTTCCGCGCCGACCGGATCAAGACGACGTATTGCAATGGCCATGGTCGCTTCCTCTCTGCCCGCCGTCCGGTTCAGGCGTCGGCCCTGGCGGCGGCTTCCTTGCGGACCGTCCGGCTGTGGCGGCCGTCGATTCCCACCGCTACTTCGCCATTGATTGTCGCCCGGCGCAAGGTCCGGCGTTGCAGACCGAAATCGGCAATCGCGCGATGCTGCGTGCTGCGGTTGTCCCAGAACGCCACGTCGCCCGGCGCCCAGCGCCAGCGCACGGTATTTTCCGGCCGGGTGATGTGATCTTGCAGGATGTTGTACAGCCGCGCCGAATCCGCCTCGTTGAAGCCGACAAAGCGGCGCACGAAATGCCCCAGCAGCAGGCTGCGCTGGCCCGAAACCGGATGGACCCGCACCACCGGATGTTCGGTTTCATAGATGGTCGAGGCAAATACCGAGCGGTGATAGAGCTGGCGCTGCTTGCCTTCGGCGCTGTCGGGGGCGTTGGCCAGCACGGCGGCATAGTCATAATCGTTGCTGTGGACCGCCCACAGATGGTTGACGAGCTGGCGCAGCGGTTCGGGCAGGCCGTCATAGGCGGTTTCGCCATTGGCCCACAGCGTATCGCCGCCGGCTTCGGGAATGGTGATCGCGCGCAGGATCGAACCTTTGGGATAGGCATCGACGAAAGTCACGTCGGTGTGCCAGCTCGATGCGGCATGGCCTTCGCGGCTGTCGAGTTCGAGCAGATAGCGGCTGCCGGCGGCGACCGGCACGGTCGGATGCGCCACCGGATCGCCAAACCGCGCGGCAAAGCGTTCGTGCGCATCATCGGTCAGCCCGGTCTGGCCGCGAAAGAACACCACTTTGTGGCGGATCACTGCGGCATCGATCGCCGCGATCGTGGCGTCGTCAAGATCGTCGGCAAGCGAAACGCCGTTGATCACCGCGCCGATGCGCCCGGCCACCGGGGTGATGTCGAGCGGCGAAGTGGGATCGGCGGCGTTGGGATAAGTGGCAATCGGGCTGGACATGGCAATGCTCCTTGGCTGGGGCCAATTCCCCGGTTTCAGCGGGCTTTGACCTGCCTTTCAATACATACTGATTCGATAGGAGATGAAAAGGGGGTGACGCGGTTTGCGAGCGAACTGCCTGCCGTTGGCGGGATATTGGATTCCGGAAAGTTTGCCTTTATATCAGGAAAAATCATCGAAATACAGTCGCTTGTAAGCGGCTGGCGGTTTTCGGGAAACGGTTGACGTGGTCCGTCAAAACATTTCCTACTGGATCAGAGGGAAAAATTTTCCGGTCGGATCGTTGACGCGTAATACTCTACCAAATAAGTGGAAATAGACAACGCCAGTTCGGGCGGGCCGTGTCGGGGAGAGGGTCCTGGCGTGCGGCCCGCCGTTTCTTTGAGGTTCAGGGGGAAACCACCATGTCGATTGCCCGTCTTTCCACGTCCACGCTGGCGCTTGCCACCGCGCTGATCGCCACTGCTCCGGCGCAAGCCGCCGCCGTCGCCACGCCGGACCTTGCCGTGGCGCCCGCGCCGGCCGCGCCCGATGCCGGCGAAGATCTCAACGCGATCACCGTGACCGCGCGCCATCGCGATGAAAAACTGGGCGATGTTCCGCTGGCGATCAGCGTGGCCAGCGGCAAAGAGCTGGCCATCGAACATCTCGACCGGGTTGCCGATTACACGCTGAAAGTGCCCAATTTCAGTGCTCTGCAACAGAATACGCGGGTTTCGGGGCTGTTCATTCGCGGCCTTGGCGGCAATGCCAGCAACGACGGCGCCGAAGGCGGGGTGGGGTTGATCGTCGACAACGTGTTCTTCACCCACGTCGGTTTTTCCTGGCTCGATTTCGTCGATCTCGACAGCATCGAAGTGGTGCGCGGGCCGCAGGGCACGCTGCTGGGCAAAAACACCACGATCGGCGCGGTGGTCGTCAAGACGCAAGAACCCGGCTTCAAGCCTTCGGCCGATATCGCCGGCACGTTTGGCGGGATCAACGGCGCCAACGATGCCTATCAGTTGCGCGCCAATGTCACCGGCCCGATCATCGGCGATACGCTGGCTGGGCGGCTGACCGTCGCGACCTCGCAGGGCGGCGGGTGGACCACCAATGCCTACGACGGGATCAAATATCTCAACAACAACCGCTGGTCGGTGCGCGGCCAGTTGCTGTTCACGCCCACCAGCACGGTTTCCAGCCGGCTGATCGCGGAACACTACGAATCGCACGAATACAACAATTTCTACCCGCCGGTCGCCGATGTGACGCAAAACCTCAATCTCGACGGTTCGGTCTTTACCACGCCGGCCAACCCCACCGGCACGCGCAAGGGTTGGCAGTGGAAGCTGGAAAACCTGTTCGGCTATACCCCCGGCTACAACGTGCCCTACAATGCCGATCTCGATACCCAGCAGCGGCTGGTCAGCCGGGTTACCGGCCTGTCGAACGAATTGAACGTCGATCTGGGCGGGGCCAGGCTGACCGCCATCAGCGCCTGGCGCGACCTCTATTTCCGCCCCTACAACGACAGCGACTATTCACCCCTGCCGATCGATCGCGGCGGCTATGATGTCGATGTCGACCAGTATTCGCAGGAAGTGCGCCTGGCCAACAAGCTGGGTGGCGCGGTCGACTGGCAGGTCGGCGCCTATTACCTGCACGAAGACCTCCGCAGCAATTACCGGACGATCTTTTATGCCGATGGCACGGCGTTTCTGACCAATTCGCTGGCGCTGCCGGCGGCGACCTTCAACAATCTCGAATACGATCGCGACGGGCATCTGAAAATCGACAGCATCGCCGGGTTTGGCCAGGCGACCTGGCATGTCGGTCCGACTTTTTCGATCACCGGCGGCCTGCGCTATACCAACGAGACGAAGTCGGTAAATGTGGCCGGCTATTCGCTCAATGCCGCTGATCTGTCGGCCTATCCGGCGGCGGTAGCGGCCACCCGCACTGCCGTGCTCAACAGCTTTGGCGGCACCACCGGGGCGGCCGGCGGGGTCTATGCGCTGAATGGCCGGGCCAATCGCGGCTCGTTCTCGTGGCTGGTCAATCCGGCGTGGAAAGTGACCCGCGATGTGCTGCTCTATGCCTCGGCCAGCTATGGCGAAAAGTCGGGGGCGGCGAACACCGCGGCCCTGGCCAACCAAGCGGCGGTGGTGCTGACGCTGCCCGAAAAATCGCTCGATTTCGAAGCCGGGGTCAAGGCGACGATCGCGCAGGGTTTGGCGACCGCCACGCTCAACCTCTACAATAACACGATCACCAATTATCAGGACGCGCAAGTCGATCCCAACGCCACCGGGATCGGCAGCTATCTTGCCAATGTCGGCAAAGTGCGGCTGCGCGGGGTGGAAATCGAGGGCACGTTGCACCCGGCCAAAGTGCTCGATCTCTATGGCAACATTGCCTTCAATGACGCGAAATACTTGTCCTACGACAATGCGCCGATCCCGGTCGAATATGCCGCCTCGCTCAATGCGCAGGGGCAATATACGCTCAGCCTGACCGGCTACCAGCTGCGCAACGCGCCGAAATGGACGCTGCAAAGCGGGTTCAACCTTGATCAGCCGGTAAGCACCGCGCTGCACCTGACCGCCTATGGCAATGTCACGTGGAAATCGCGCTTTGCCGAAATCAACCCGCGCTCGATCTATGGCTGGCAGGATGCCTATGCCGTGGTCAACGCCGGGATCGGGATCAAGCCCGACGACGGCAACTGGTCGGCGGTGATCTGGTCAAAGAACCTGACCAACAACGGCTATGCCGCGGCTTATTCCCCCGCCACCTCGCTGACCCCGGTGATCAAGATCCTCGGCGATCCGCGCAGCTATGGCATCACGCTCAACAAAAAGTTCTGATCCGATGGCCGGCACCGATCAACCCCGTACCCTGCGGCTGGGTGCATTCCTGTTCGGTGTCGGCCACCATGCCGCGGCCTGGCGTCATCCGCAGGTCGATCCGCATGATGCCTTTCGCTTCGAATTCCTGCTCGACCTGACCCGCAAGGCCGAAGCGGCAAAGTTCGACGCGGTGTTTCTGGCCGACAATGTCGGCCTGATCGGCGCCACGCCCGAAGCGATCGCGCGGGCACCGTCGGTCTATTGGTGGGAACCGTTGACCATCCTGTCGGCGCTGGCCACCCATACCAGCCGGATCGGGCTGATCGCGACGGTCTCGACCAGTTACCTGCAACCTTATCATGTCGCGCGCAAATTTGCCGCGCTCGATCATCTTTCGCGCGGGCGCGCAGGCTGGAACGTGGTGACTTCGGGCACCGATGCCGAAGCGGCCAATTTCGGCCTGCCGCAACAGCGCACCCATGCCGAACGCTATGCCCGCGCTGCCGAACACCTGACCGTGGTCAAATCGCTGTGGGACAGTTGGGCCGATGATCCGCTGGTGCTCGACAAGACCACCGGCCAATATTGGGATCCGGCCAAAGTCCGCACGATCGACCACGATGGCGCTTTTTATCAGGTGCGCGGGCCGCTGCAGGCGCACCGCCCGCCGCAGGGGCATCCGGTGATCGTTCAGGCCGGATCGTCCGAAGACGGCCAGGCGCTGGCCGCTGCCAGTGCCGAAGTGGTGTTTACCGCGCAACAGGATCTGGTGGTTGCGCGCGATTTTGCCCAAGGGCTGAAAGACCGCGCCGAGGCGGCCGGACGGCGGCGCGACGACCTGCTGGTGATGCCCGGAGTGTCGATATACGTCGGGCGGACCCGTGCCGAAGCGCAGGCGAAATTCGATACCTTGCAGGCCTTTGTCGATCCGGTGGCCAATGTCGCGGCGTTCAAGCTGTTTCTCGATTGGGATCTGACCAGCGTCGATCTCGATGATCCGCCGCCGCCGCCACCGCTGACCGAAGGGTGGCAAAGCCGGCAACAGCTGTTTTACGACCTGGCGGTGCGCGAAGGGTTGAGCGTGCGGCAGATGGTCGGGCGCCTTTCGGCGGCACGCGGGCATCTCGTGCTGGTGGGTGATCCGGTCGAAATCGCCGACACGCTCGAAGCCTGGTTCCGCGCCGGCGCCGCCGACGGGTTCAACATCCTTGCCCCGATCCTGCCGCAAGGGCTGGATGACGTGATCGAACTGGTGCTGCCCGAACTGGCGCGGCGCGGGCTGCTGCGCGCCGATTACACCGGCACCACCTTGCGCGATCATCTCGGGCTTGCCCGCCCGGCGCGCAGCGCCACCGCGACGCCGTTTCCCGCCCTGCAACAAGGTTGATCCGATGGCTTCGCTTGCCCTGACCCCTGCGACCGCATCCGCCGCGCCATCCGCCTTGCCGGGGCGGGTCCGCCTGTTGCGCTTTGCCGCGATGGGCATGACACTGGCTGCGGTCGAGGCGCCGCTGACGACGTATGTCCCGCCGCTCTATGCCGCGCTGTTCGGGTTCAAGCTGGGCACGATCGGCGCGATTTTCCTGCTGGCGCGGCTGTGGGATGCGCTGATCGATCCGGCCATCGGCCTGTTGTCGGACCGCACGCGCAGCCGCTGGGGCCGGCGCCGGCCGTGGATCGCGGTGGGCGCGCTGATCTTTGCCGTCGGGGCGGTGGTGGTGTTCGTGCCGCCCGCCGGCGCCGGGCCGGTGTTGCTGTCGGGAGCGCTGTTCACGCTCTATCTGGGCTATTCGATGATCGCCACGCCACTGGCGGCGTGGACCGGCGAACTGTCGGCGCAATACCACGAACGCACCCGTATCGCGACTTATGCGATGGTGATGACCGCGCTGGCGCTACTGCTGGCGCTGGTGCTGCCCAGCGTGCTGGCGCTGCGGTTGAAGGGCAATCCGGCGGTGGAACTGGCGGCGATGGGCGGCATGGTGTTCGTGCTGCTGGCGATCACGCTGCCGCTGGGGCTGGGGGCAGTGCCCGAACCGGTGCCGGCGGCGCACGCCCTGCCGCCCTTGCGGGTGGGCGAAACGCTGGGTTTCGTGCTGCGCGAACGGTTGCTGCTGCGCGTGCTGGCGTCGAACGGCGCGGTGCGGCTGGGGCAGGGGATCCGCACCGCGCTGTTCGTGTTTTTTGTCACCAGCTACATGGGCCGGCCCGACCTTGCGCCGGCGCTGTTTCTCTATCAGTATCTGTTCGGCATTGTCGCCTGCCCGATCTGGCTGGCGATTGGCCGGCGCATCGGCAAGAGCCGGGCCGCCGTCTTGGGAGAGCTGGTGCAGATGGCGATCAATCTCGCCCTGATCGGTGTTGTGGCCGGTGGCTGGCCGCTGCTGATCGCGCTGACCACGGCGCAAGGATTGGCCCAGGGTTCGGGCAACCTGATGCTGCGCTCGATCGTCGCCGATGTGGCCGACAAGCATCGGCTGGATACCGGGCATGACCGGGTCGGGCTGTTCTTTTCGGTGTTTTCGCTGTCGGACAAGGCGGGGCTGGCGCTGGCGGTGGGGCTGGCGCTGCCGCTGGTCGGCTGGCTGGGGTTTGTCCCGGGCCATGCCAACAGTGCGGCCGCGCTGTTTCATCTCAAGCTGGTATTTGCGCTCGGCCCGGCGCTGGCGCATCTGCTTTCGGCGGCGATCGTGCGCGGTTTTCCGATCGATGAAGCCAGTCATGGCGAAATCCGCCGGGCGCTGGCGGCGCGCGATGCGGCCGGGCTGGCCTCTGATGCCAGCCGCGACCGCTGGCTGGCCGAAGCCGACCGCAGCGCGTAACCAGCGCCTGTTCCGCGCCATTTTGTTTTTATGGCAAGCGCCAGGTTCAGCGCGTACCGGCCATTGTCCCGCTCGATCGCGCCAGGCGCGACTTGCCGGGATTCAAAACAGCAGGTCGTCGTCGTCCATCTGCGCCGGTGGCGGCGCGCTCTGTGCGGCGGTCATGCCGGGCAGCAGGAAGCGGTTGTGGACCATGCGTTCGCTGGCCATGCTGTAGCTGCGTGCGGCGGCATCGAGCAGCCCGGTCAGCGGATGATCGGCCAGCGGCAGCGCGATGGCATCACCCGCCGCGCCGACAAATTCGCCGGCGATCCCGCGCAGCCGCCGGGCGATCGGTTCGCAGGCCGCCAGCTCGGCGCTGGCGCTGGTGATCATCCCGGCAATGTCCTGCGCCGTGGCGGCCAGCCCGCCCATCGCGGTTTCGGCGCGGGTGGCATCGGCGCGGATGCTTTCGAGCGCGGTCGACAGCGCGGCATCGACCCCCGCTTCGCCGCTTTCGACCTGGCCGGTGCCGAAATTCCGGCTGGCCTCGCCCAGTTCGAGCGCCAGCTGCGCGATGGCTTGCGCGCGTTCGGCCAGCGCGGTTGAACTGATGCGGATTTCTTCGGCGATCACCGCCACCGGCTTGCCGATCGCGCTGTCGCGGCGGGCGCGGATGTTGACGTTGATCGCCATGTAATCGACATCGCAGCGCAGATTGTCGAACACTTCGATCGCGGTGCGCAACCGTTCGGCGGCATGCACCACCACCGCGGTGATCTCGCCCGCCTTGGCATTGGCGCTGTCGAGCTGGCGGGTCATGCCGCGCGCATGGCTGACGCAAGTGTCGAGTTCGCCAAGGAAGCGGCTGCTGTCTTCCAGCCCGCCCTGGTTGCGCCCGGCCTCGAGCAGCGCGCGGCAATCGCGGCCGAGCGTATCGAGCGTGGTCAGCAGCGTGGCCGCCTCGGCGTCGAATTCGTCGTTCATGTCGTCAAGGTGCGCGGCGAGCATGCGCAGCATGTGCGCGCGGGTGCCGTCGGGGTCGAGCCCGGCGGGATCGGCCAGCGCGGCATTGAGCCGGGTGCCGGCGGCTTCGACATGTTCGAGCCGCTGGCGCGCGATGTCGCCGATCTGCATCGCGGCAAGCGCGCGGGCGACGCTGGCCTGGATGCGCATGACCACCTCGCGCGCACCCGTGGTCGCGCCGGCCAGCGATTTTTGCCAGTGCTGCATCCGTGCCACTTCGCTCAACAGCCGGTCGGGCACTTGCGGAATGACCCGTGCGCATTCCTTGGCCAGCGTGGTATCGACTTTGCGCATGTCTTCAAGGCTGGCCTGCATGATCGCGATCTGCTGCTTGAAGGCATCGACTTCGGCGGTGCCGGTAACCAGCTTGAGCCCCATGTCGGTGGCAAATTCGACAAATTCTTCGGCGCCCGCTGCGGCGATTTTCAGATTGACGGTGTAAAATTGCAGCATCGACAGGATGCGCGCGATTTCGGCGCTGGCGCTGAGCATGTGGCGGGTGATCGCCAGCATCGCGTCGACATGGTGGCCGCGCTGCGCCTGGCGCGCCGGCACTTCGCGCAAGCGGGCTGCGGCGGTGAGCAGGTGCTGGGCAGGGTCGCTGTCGCCATGGGCGCCGGTCGCACCATCAAGCGCAGCCAGCACCGCGCCAACCGTTTCGGCCATGTGCGCAATGGTCGCCCCGGCGGGCATGAACCGCGCATCAAGCTGGCGCGCGATCGCGGCCAGTTCCGCCCCGGCGGCAGCCAGACCGGCGGTATCATGCGCCGGCTGGCTGGCCACCGGGGCGATCGCGGGAGACGTTTGATGGCGCATGACCGGCGGCCGCCTAGCGATGACAGGCGGCGATGATTTCGCGCGCGAGATTGTGCAGCGGCACGGTGCGTTCTGCGGCGCCGCGCGCGATGGCTTCCTTGGGCATGCCGAACACCACCGAGGTGGCCTCGTCCTGCGCCAGCGTGCGCGCCCCGGCCTGGCGCATTTCGAGCAAGCCCTGCGCGCCGTCATCACCCATCCCGGTCATGATCACGCCCACCGCATTCGACCCGGCCGATTGCGCGGCCGAACGGAACAGCACATCGATCGAGGGACGGTGGCGCGAAACCAGCGGCCCGTCGCGCACCGATACGGTATAGCGCGCGCCCTGCCGGGTCAGCAGCGTGTGCCGCCCGCCCGGGGCGATCAGCACATGGCCGCGCATCACGGTATCGCCATCGGCGGCTTCCTTGACGCTGACGTCGCACAGGCTGTCGAGCCGCTGGGCAAAGCTGCGGGTAAAATTTTCCGGCATGTGCTGCACGATGACGATCCCGGGCGCGTTGGCGGGCAGCGTTTCGAGCACGGCGCGCAAGGCTTCGGTTCCGCCGGTCGAGGCGCCGATGCACACGATCTGTTCGGTGGTCCGGCTCATCGCGCGCGAGCCGGGCGGCGGCAGCATCGCATCGGCGGTCAGCTTTTGCTGGGGTGTGACGGAGCGGCGTTCGCTGTATTTGCGCAGCCGTGCGCCGGCGGCTGCCTTGACCACATCGCAAATGCGCTGGTTCTGTTCGAGCAGGAAATCGGCGACACCGGCGCGCGGTTTGAGGATCACGTCGACCGCGCCCGCCTCGAGCGCCTGCAACAGCGTTTCCGACCCGGCTTCGGTCAGCGACGAACACATCACCACCGGCACCGGGCACTGGCTCATCAGCCGGCGCAGAAAGGTGATCCCGTCCATCCGCGGCATTTCGACATCGAGCGTGATGACGTCGGGCACTTCATCGTGAATATAGCGCGCCGCACCGATCGGGTCGGCGGCGGCGGCAATCACCTCGATCGCCGGGTCGGCCGAAAGGATCGCGGTCATGGTCTGGCGCACAGAGGCGGAATCGTCGACCACCAGCACCCGGATCTTGCGGGCCATAGGCTATTTCCTTTTCCGGAACATGGTGTTGCCAATCGAGGTCAGCGGCAGATCAAGCCCGTTGATCGATTCCGAATGACCCAGGATCAGATGCCCATCGGGGCGCAACACCTCGCACAGCCGCGAGACCACCTCGCGCTGCGTGGGTTTGTCGAAATAGATCAGCACATTGCGGCAAAAGATCACATCCATCGGCTCGCCTACCGGGTAATGGTGGTCGATCAGATTGAGCGGACCAAATGTGACCTTGCGGCGCAGATCGGCGACGATCCGGGCTTCCTTGCGCGTCTTGTCGCGCGGCATCGCCACGTATTTGGCCCGCATCGCCGGCGGGACCGGGGCAAGGTCGGGCAGCGCATAGATCGCGCGGCGCGCCACCGCCAGCACGCGGGTATCGATGTCGGTGGCGAGCACGGCAAAATCCATGTCGCGGCGCGGCGCGACGAAATCGGCCAGCACCATCGCGATCGAATAGGCTTCCATCCCGGTCGAGGCGGCTGCGCTCCACAGCCGCACGGTGCGTCGCCCGGCATCGGCGAGCGCGGGCAGGATGGTCTCGGCAAGGTAGCTGAAATGCGCCGGTTCGCGAAAGAAATCGGTCTTGTTGGTGGTCACCGCGTTGATGAAATCGGCGACCAGCGGCGAATCCGGATCGGCCGCCAGGATCGCGTCGCAATAGTCGTCGATGGATTCGACCTCGGAATCGCGCACCCGCCGCAGCAGCCGCCCCTCGATCAGGTGCACTTTGCTGTCGGGCATCCTGATCCCGGTGCGCGCCTCGATGAACGCGGCGATGCGGCGGAATTGCCGCTGACTGATGGCCGGCGTGTCGCCGTCGGCGGGTCCGTTGCGTCTGGCAGGTGCAGCCATGATCGGTGGCACCTCAGGCCGCTTCGGGCGTGGCGGCGTCGGCAATCAACGCGATATCGCTGCTGGTCAGGATGCGGGCAACATCGATCAGCACGACAAACCCGCCATTCTGGCGCACCACCCCGGTGATATATTCGCTGCGCCAGCGCACGCCGATTTCGGGCGATTGCTCGATCTGTTCGGGGGTGAACGTGGCCACCACCAGCGCGCGGTCGATCACCAGACCAAGCTGCAGCGGTGGCCCGTCGTCGCGCTCCACTTCGACAATCAGGATGCGCGTGGCCAGCGTCGGTTCGGCCGGCGCCATGCCCAGCCGCAGCCGCAGATCGATCGTCGGAATGCCAACCCCGCGCGCATCGATCAGCCCGACAAAATGCGCTGGCGCATTGGGCAGCCGGAAGGGCGTCTGATAATCGAGGATTTCGCGCACCAGGCTGACTGGCGCGGCGAATACTTCCGCGCCAATCCCGAACGTGACCGCGTCAATCGAGGTTGCGCCCGCCATCATGCCACCTGTTCGAAATCAAAGTCTTCGCTGTCGGGGCCACCGGCAGAGATATTGAGCGCGAAGCCCTTGGCGCGGGCCTGCTGGCTGGCGACCGAGCCGGAGCGCATTTTCGTGCGCGAAGACTTGGCGGAGGATTGGCGCGGGCGGCTCGAGGTGGCGCCATCGATGCGAAAGAACGCAACGCTGGCCTGAAGCTCTTCGGCCTGCGAGGCGAGTTCTTCGGACGTGGCCGAGATCTGTTCGGCCGCGCCGGCATTTTGCTGGGTGACTTTGTCGAGCTGCTGGATGGCGGTGTTGATCTGCGCCGAACCGATATCCTGTTCGCGGCAGGCGGCGCTGATTTCGGCAACCAGTTCGGCGGTGCGGCGGATATCGGGCACCAGCCGGGTGAGCATTTCGCCCGCTTCGGTAGCGGCCTTGACGGTGTCGGTCGACAGCGAGCTGATCTCGGTCGCGGCAACCTGGCTGCGTTCGGCCAGCTTGCGCACTTCGCTTGCCACCACCGCAAACCCGCGCCCGTGTTCGCCGGCCCGCGCCGCCTCGACCGCCGCGTTCAGCGCCAGGAGATCGGTCTGCCGGGCGATTTCCTGGACGATCGAGATCTTGGTGGCGATCACCTGCATCGCATCGACCGCCTTTTTCACCGCATCGCCGCTGACTTCGGCATCTTTGGCCGATTGGCGGGCGATCTTTTCGGTTTGCGCGGCGTTGTCGGCGTTCTGGCGGATGTTGCCGGCCATTTCCTCGACCGAGCTCGACGCTTCTTCGGTGGAAGAGGCCTGTTCGGTCGCACCTTGCGACAGCGTTTCCGAACCCGCCGCCATCTGCTGCGCGCCCGACGCCACGTTGTCCGAGGCGGTCAGCGTATTGCCAACCACTTCGCGCAAGCGTTCGATCATGGTCACCATGGCTTGGCCGAGCCGGTCGCGATCCGAGGCGGTGCGATGATTGACGGTGAGGTTTCCTTCGGAGATTTCCTGGGCCAGGGCGGCAATCGAGCGCAGCTGCGCGACCATCTTGATCAGCGCGTGGCCCAGCGTGTCGCGATCGGACAGTGCCTTGTAATTGACCTCGAGATCGCCCTCGGCAATCCGTCCGGCGAGTTCGGCAATCGTCCGCTGGGTGGCGATCAAGCGGTTGGCGGTATCGACCAGATCGCGGATTTCGTCGTTGCTGGTAACAGTGACATCGCGATCGAGATCACCCAGCGCAATCGCATCGAGCGCGGTGTTGACCCGTGACAGGCCGCGCGAGATACCCAGCGAGACGATGACCGCCGAAGCGATCGCGAACAGCATGGCCACCAGCGCTGCCATGATCATGGTCAGCCGGGCATCGCTGTACAGCGCGTTGGCATCCTTTTCGGCGTCGTCCATGTCCTTTTGCGCGATCGTGACCAGCCGGCCCACCGCATCGGACAGCGGGGCGAGCTTTTCGCGCGAGGTGGTGATCGACAGCTCGCCGGCTTCGACATTGTGGTGCGCCATGACCAGTTCGCGCACGTGAACGTCGACCGGCACCCATTCCGACCATTTCGATTGGATGTCGGACCAGGTTGCCTCCGCTTGCGGCGGTGCCTTGGCGCTGCCTTCCTGGATGATCGTCTGGACCTCGCTGCGGCTTTTCGCGAGTTCGGCATCAAAACTGCGCGCGCTGGCTTCATCATTGGACAGCGCGAGGTTCTTTTCCATGCGCATGACATAGTTCAGCTTGGTTTCCAGCGTGAGCGCGCGCTTCTGGCGCGCCACCGGGCCGGACAGCAAAGTGGAGATGGTTTGGTCGAGCGTCGCCATCCGTGACAGCCCGATCCACGTGACCGTGGCGAGCAGCAGCAACAGCGTGCCAAAAGTCGCGGCAAGTTTGGTTTTGATGGTCAGGCGCATGTCCTAATCCTTTCGACAAGACGGATAATCGGGGAAACAGCCGGATGCGGGCAGTTGCGCTGCCCTACGAAGCATGACGCCGCTGCGGCGGTCGCCACGGGATTGCTGATGCGGTTGCTGCCGCATCCGACTTTGGCCGGGGCAAAGCGGGGCGGGCCATGGTCAGTTCAACGCCGCATGGCTGGCGTGGGGCAGGTTTTCGGCAAAGATCAGATCCAGATCGGGCAGGATGACGAAATGCCCGTTGCGCCGCGCGATCCCGCGGATGTAGTCGGCGCGCCATTTCATCCCCACCGGCGGGGCCGGCTCGATCGGCGCGCCGTCCATTTCGGCCACATCGTGGACTTTGTCGGCAAGAATGCCGATCGTGGTCAATTCATCCTCGATCGCGGCCTCGATCACGATGATCCGGGCATCTTCGCCTTGGCCTTGCGCGGCTGAGCCAAAGGCGACCGCCAGATCGGCCAGCGGCACGATCGCCCCGCGCACATTGACCAGCCCGTCGACAAAGGCGGGGGCGCCGGGCACGCGGGTAACATCGGGAACTTCAAGGATTTCGCGCACGCAGCCGGCATCGATCGCAAACATTTCGCCATCGAGGGCAAAAGTCAGCACGCGCTCGGGCGCGAGGGCAAGGTCGGTCATGCCGCTTCTCCGATCTGGTCGCCGAGCCCGGCCTGGGCATCCTGTGCCTGCGCGATCAGGCTGGGGACATCGAGGATCAGCGCGACGGTGCCGTCGCCGAGGATCGTCGCGCCCGAAAACGCGCCGATCCCGGCGTGAAAGCGCGACAGCGATTTGATCACGGTCTGCGCGTTGCCAATGATCTGGTCGATCACCAGCCCGACCCGCGCCTCGCCCTGGCCGACGATCACCACTTTCTGGAACAGATCGGCGGGGTGGGTGGTGGCAAAGCTGTCGCGCAGCCGCAGATAGGGGACCAGCGACCCGCGCACGTCGAGGAAATTGCGCCGCGCTGCGCCACCGATTTCGGCGGCGGGCAGTTCAAGGCATTCCTCGACCACCGACAACGGGATCGCGTAGCGGCCATTGCCGACCCGTACCAGCATGCATTCGATGATCGCCAGCGTCAGCGGCAGGTGCAGCGTGATGGTGGTGCCGGCGCCGGGGGTGCTGTCGATGGTGATCGTGCCGCGCAGCGCTTCAATGCTGCGTTTGACCACATCCATCCCGACACCGCGGCCGGACAGGTTGGTGATCGCCGCGGCGGTCGAAAAGCCGGGGGCAAAGATCAACTGCATCAGCGCCTGATCGGTAAGGATCGCGCCAGGGTTGATCAGCCCTTGCGCTTCGGCCTTGGCGCGCACCCGGTCGCGATCGATGCCGCGGCCATCATCGTGGATCGCCACCAGCACTTCGCCGCCGGCCTGCCGCGCCGACAGCGTGATCCGTCCCGCCGCGGGCTTGCCCGCCGCGATGCGTTCGGCCTCGCTTTCCAGCCCGTGATCGCAACTGTTGCGGAACAGGTGGATCATCGGATCGGCCAGCCGCTCGATCACCGTCTTGTCGACTTCGGTCGCTTCGCCTTCGCAGTGCAGTTCGATGGTCTTGCCGGTCTCGAGCGCGAGATCATGGACCAGTCGGCGGAACCGGCCGAACAGGTTGCCCAGCGGCATCATCCGCAGCGCCATCGTCGTATCGCGCAGTTCGGCCGACAGGCGCTGGATATCTTCGGACACCGCGCGCAGCGTGGTGGTGTCGATCGGGCCGTTGCCGGCGGCGATCAGATCAAGCCGGCTTTGCGCGATCACCAGTTCGCCCACCCGGTTCATCAATTCGTCGAGCCGGCTGGCCTGAACCCGCACCGATTCCTGCGCCGGCGCCGCGCGCGACGCGGTGGTCCGCGCTGTGCCGCCGTCGAGCTCTGCCGCCAGCGCGTCATCACTGTCGGCGCTGTCGATGGGTTCGATTGTCAGCGTCATGTCGTCGATGACGAAGATGAACACGTCTTCAATCGCCTCGCGGCTCACGTCGCCGATCAGTTCGACCTGCCAGCCGAGATGGCATTCGGCCGGGTCCATCGTCTCGAACGGCGGCAGCGGGTCGGTCAGCGCGGTGATCCGCGCCTGTCCCAGCGCGCGCAGTTCATCGAGCAGCGGCAGCGGGTTGGTGCCGTTGACCAGCGCGCCGGGCGGCAGCGCAAAGGCGATTGTCCAGCCGCGTTCGCAGGCCGGTTCGGCCACCGCGTCAGTAGTTTCACTGACCGCGCCGGCAAGATCGGCGAGGATCGCCGCGCCGGCCGCCTCGAGCGCGGGATCAAGCGTTTCACCCGCGTCGATCAGCGCCTGCATGTGGTCACGCGCCGACAGCACCACGCCGATCAGCGCCGGAGTGGCCACGGCGAGCCCTTTGCGCACGCGGTCAAACGCGGTTTCGCAATGGTGGGTAAACCCGGCCAGCGCCTCGAACCCGAACATCGAGCCCGAACCTTTGAGCGTGTGCAGCCCGCGAAACACTTCGTCGATCAGCGCGCGGTTGCCGGTATCGCCGGTCAGATCGAGCAGCGCGCGTTCGACCGCTTCGAGCAGTTCGCCCGCTTCGATGCGGAATGCGGCGATGGGATCGTTCGCGCTCATCGGCCGAGCACCTTGCGCGCGATCCGCACCAGTTGGTCGGCATCGAACGGTTTGACCAGCCAGCCGGTCGCGCCGGCGGCCCTTGCTTGCGCTTTCAACCCGTCTTCGCTTTCGGTAGTCAGGAAAATGATCGGCACCCCGGCTTGCGCCGGCTGCTTGCGCAATTCGCGGATCATGGTCAGCCCGTCCATGCGCGGCATGTTGAGATCGGTGATGATCAGGTCGAACCGGGTCGATCCGGCCTTGCTCAGCCCTTCGGCGCCATCGCCGGCCTCGGTCAATTTGTAGCCGGCGCCGGTGAGCGCGATGCGGACCGCCATGCGCAAGCTGGGCGAATCATCGACAGACAGGATCGAGGCGGTCATTGTGCGATATCTCCCGGGGTCGCGGTTGCGGATGCGCCGACCGGCGGTTGCAGGCCCGCTTGTTCGAACAGGTGGACCAGCACGGGATTGTCGGCGCCCTGCCAGACCAGCTCGCGCCCGCAGCGCTGCGCTTCGATCTGCGTCGCGGCGAGCAGCTGGATCAGGCTGAAATCGGCTTCGCACACCTGGCCGGCATCGATCATGATCGGATCAGGATCGGCAAAGGCCTCCACGATGGCTTGATGCAGCACGCGTATCCCGGCGAGCGTGGAACATTCCTCTAGGGCAATTCTGGTGGTCATCGCAGCGCAATCCGGCGGTGAGTGATGACGCGAATCTAGGCAGCGAGCATTCACCAACCTGTACCGGGGGGATTCGTATTATGCCTTGCGGCGCACATTTTTGATCAGCAGACGCCATGCCGGCGCGCAGGCGCGAATGATCGCGCGGCGCCTCTTGATCTGGACGCAACGCAGGCCATTTGGGAATGCACCGCTCTCTTCTCCCAGCAAGGATACGATCATGGCCAATGGTGACCCCGCCGACAATTTTCCCGCAGGCTATGTGCCGCCCAAAGTGTGGACTTTCGACCAGCCGTCGGGCGGGGCCTTTGCCAATATCAACCGCCCGGTATCGGGCGCGACGCACGACAAAGTGCTGCCGATCGGCAAGCACCCGCTGCAGCTCTATTCGCTGGGCACGCCCAATGGCGTCAAAGTGACGATCATGCTCGAAGAACTGCTCGAACTGGGCCATGCCGGCGCCGAATACGATGCCTGGCTGATCCAGATCGGCCAAGGGGACCAGTTTTCCAGCGGGTTTGTCGAAATCAACCCCAATTCGAAGATCCCGGCGCTGGCCGATCACAGCATGGACCCGCCGGTGTTCCTGTTCGAATCCGGCTCGATCATTTTCTACCTCGCCGAAAAATTCGGCGCCTTCCTGCCCACCGAAACCCGCGCCCGCGCCGCGGTGATCAACTGGCTGATGTGGCAGATGGGCAGCGCGCCCTATCTCGGCGGCGGGTTCGGCCATTTCTATGCTTATGCGCCGATCAAGATCGAATATGCGATCAACCGCTTCGCGATGGAAACCAAGCGGCTGCTGCACGTGCTCGACACCCAGCTGGGCAAGCACCAATATGTTGCGGGCGACAGCTACACCATTGCCGACATTGCCAATTTCACCTGGTACGGGGCGTTGATGGGCGAAGCCTATGCCGCGCAGGAATTTCTGAGCGTGCACGAATATGCCAATGTCAAGCGCTGGGTCGATCTGGTCGGCGCGCGCCCGGCGGTCAAGCGCGGGCGGATGGTCAACCGCGTGTTCGGCGATCCGGCCGCCTGCCTGCGCGAACGCCACGATGCGCGCGATTTCGAGGTCAATACCGAAGACAAAGTGGCCGAACGCGGCGGCACGCGGATCTGAGGCTGCGCCAACGGCCGGGTCGGCGATGCTGATCGCAGACCCGGCCCCCCGCCAAGCCAAAGCCGGTCTTGCCGGATGCGGCCAAACCCGGCATCGGCAGTGGCCGCGCGTGGCGCCACCGCCTATTGCGGAGCAGCGCACTGCGCCGAACAGGAAAGGCTTGGGGGGAATGCGAAACGGGATTGCGCGCGCGGCGTTGCCGGGCACCACTGTGCTGGCGGCACTGGTATCGTTGATCAATCCGCTTGGGGGCAGCGCTTTGGCAAACCCCGGCGCAGCGCAGCCGCCGGTGATCGCGGTCGAAGCGCGGTCCAAGCCGATCCTCATCCGCCACGGCCTGCGCTTTCGCGATCTTGACGGCGATGGCCGGCTGACCCCCTATGAAGACTGGCGGCGTTCGCCCGAACAGCGCGCCGACGATCTGCTGCGGCGCATGACGCTCGACGAAAAGCTGGGCGAGATGCTGCACGGCACGCTGCCGGGGCTGGGCGGCGCGCTCGGGCGCTCGGACAAGGGCTATGACACCGCAGCGCTGGCACCGCTGCTCAACGAGCGCCACATCACCAACTATATCACCCGGCTGGCGCTGGCGCCGGCGCGGATGGCGGAACAGGCCAATGTGGTCCAGGCCATGGCCGAGGCGACGCGGCTGGGCATTCCGATCACCATCAGCGCCGATCCGCGCAACCATTTCCATCACGTGCTGGGTGCTGCCGAAAGCGCTGCCGGGGTCACCCAATGGCCCGAAGCGCTGGGCTTTGCTGCACTGAATGACGCCGCGCTGGTCGAACGCTTTGCCACGATCGTGCGCGCCGAATATCGCGCGGTGGGGATTCACGAAGCGCTCAGCCCGCAGCTCGATCTCGCCAGCGAGCCGCGCTGGAACCGCATGACCGGAACCTTTGGCGCCGATGCCGCGGTGGTCAGCCGGCTGGGCGGGGCCTATGTGGCCGGGTTTCAGGGATCGCCGCAGGGTCTGACGCGCGACGGGGTGATGACCGTCGCTAAGCACTGGGTCGGCTATGGCGCGCTGCCAAACGGGTTTGACAGCCACAATTACTATGGCCGCACCGCGCGGCTGACCACCGCGCAATTGTGGCAGCATGTGGCGGCGTTCAAGGGCGCGCTCGAGGCCGGCACAGCGGGGATCATGCCGACCTATCCGATCGTCGCCGGCCCGGTGATCGACGGCAAACCGGTCGAACCCTATGGCGCCGGGTACAGCCATGTGCTGCTGACCGACCTGTTGCGCGGCAAACTGGGCTATCAGGGCATCATCCTGTCGGACTGGGCGATCACCCGCGATTGCAATAGCCGCTGTTCGGCGCCGACCCCGCAGGCGCCGCAATTGCCGCAGGACATCGCGACCGATTGGGGGGTCAACGATCTGACCGTCGAACAGCGCTATGCGCTGGGCATCAAGGCCGGGATCGACCAGTTTGGCGGCACCGAGGATCTGGCGCCGCTGCTGGCCGCCGTCCATGATGGCCTGATCAGCCAAGCGCGGATCGACCAGTCGGTGCGGCGGGTGCTGATTGCCAAGTTCCGCCAGGGCTTGTTCGACAATCCCTATGTCGATCCGGCGCGGGCCGAAGCCGTGGTGGCCGATCCCGCCCATCATGCGCTGGCCGCCGCCACCCGGCGGGCTGCGCAAGTGCTGCTGGTGAACCAGGGGCTGCTGCCGCTGACCGGCGCGGGCCGCAAAGTCTGGCTGATGAATGCCGACCCGGCGGCGGCGCGCGCGGCCGGGCTGACCGTGGTGCCGACGCTGGCCGAGGCCGATTTCGTGCTGGTGCGCGCGGAAACCCCGTCGGAACGGCTCCATCCCGACTATTTCTTTGGCCGCATGCAAAAAGAGGGGCGGCTCGATTTTCGCGACGGCGATGCGCCCTATGAAGCGCTCAAGGCGGCCAAGGCGGCGGGCAAGCCGGCGATCCTCGCGCTGTTTCTCGATCGGCCGGCGGTGCTCGCCAATGTGCTCGACAAGGCCGGGGTGATCCTCGCCAATTTCGGCGCGGATGATGCCGCGGTGTTCGACGTAATCACCGGGCGGGCCAAGGCGCGCGGCCGCCTGCCGTTCGAACTGCCGTCGAGCATGGCCGCGGTCGAGGCGCAGGACCCCGCCGCGCCCGATGACAGCGCCAACCCGCTGTTCGCGCGCTGGGCGGGGATCGTGCAGCCGTAGCGGGCCACCGCCGCCGTGTTGACAGCGCCGCCAATTCTGGCCAGCGATACGGCATTCGCTTGAGCGAGGCGGACCGGGCTATCCCGAATCCGCCCCGCGATTTGCCGGTTTCCCCGCCAGCCAGTGGTGCCACACATATGCAATTCCGCGCGTTTCTGCCTTGTTCGACTGCCGCTCTGGCCCTGCTGCTGCCCGCCGTGGCGCGCGCCGATGCCCCCGCCGCTGCGCCCAAAGCGCGCGCCGAGGCGGTGGTGGCCACCATGTCGGCCGATGAAAAAGTCGTGCTGACCAACGGCATCATGCCGCTGCCGATCTTTCCGGGCATCAAAGTACCCGCCGATGCGGTGTTCGGCGCCGGCTATGTGCCCGGTATTGCGCGGCTGGGCATTCCCGCGCTGCGCGAAACCGATGCCAGCCTCGGCGTCGCCTGGGTCGGCGGGCTGCGCCACGATGGCGCCACTGCGCTGCCTTCGGGTCTGGCGCAGGCGGCAACGTGGAACCCCGAAGTGGTGCGGCGCGGCGGGGCGATGATCGGCAGCGAGGCGCGCGCCAAGGGGTTCAACGTGCTGCTGGCGGGCGGCGCCAATCTGACCCGCGATCCGCGCAATGGCCGCACCTTTGAATATCTGTCCGAAGACCCGCTGTTGACCGGCACGCTGGTCGGCGCGGCGATTTCGGGCATCCAGTCGAACCACATCATTTCGACAATCAAGCATTTCGCGCTCAACGGGCAGGAAACCGGGCGCAAATTCGTCGATATCCGCATTGCCGAGCCGGCCGCGCGCGAAAGCGATCTGCTCGCGTTTGAAATCGGCATCGAACAGGGCCACCCCGGCAGCGCGATGTGCGCCTACAATCTGGTCAACGGCAATCATGCCTGCGACAGCGACTGGCTGCTCAACACCGTGCTCAAGCATGACTGGCACTGGGATGGCTTTGTCATGTCCGACTGGGGCGCGGTGCCGGGGATGCAGGCGGCGCTGCACGGGCTCGATCAGCAATCGGGTTCGCAGCTCGATCCGGCGGTGTTCCTGGGCAAGCCGCTCGGCGAAGCGGCGGCGCGCGACAAGGCGGTGGCGCGCCATCTTGATGAGATGAATACCCGCGTGCTGACCGCGATCTATGCCAATGGCCTCGACACCCATCCGGCGGCACCGGGCGGCACGATCGATTTCAAGGCCGATGGCGAAGTCGCGTTCGAAACGGCGCGGCAGGGCATCGTGCTGTTGAAGAACCAGGCCGGCATCCTGCCGCTGGCCGCCAGTGCCATACATATCGTGGTGATCGGCGGCTATGCCGGGCGCGGCGTGATGTCGGGCGCCGGGTCGAGCCAGGTGCAGGGGTTGGGTGGGCCGGCGGTGGCGCTGCCGGTGGGTGAAGATGGCCCGTTTGCCGGGCTGATGAACCGCAGCTACCACGCCTCTTCGCCGCTCAAGGCGATCCGCGCGAT